>RRYU01004806.1_pt1 | contig 32544 bp, 25 predicted proteins | sample 2162651 | NCBI WGS metagenome assembly RRYU01 (sample SAMN10267283, study PRJNA491782) | microbial mat metagenome | isolation source: biomat in the production well | place: Japan: Minami-Kanto gas field, natural gas well KTG3 | collected 2017-06 | reverse complement strand
GACCGATGCTTCAATCGGGGCCAGCAGGACATCCTGGGTCAATGTATCCGCAACACGGGCCGCGGCGGCACTGTAGGTCAGTGCTGCTGGTTCTAACCGGCCCGCTTCTGCCAGTGGCCATATCTGGTCGGCCCGCAGGCGGGTAACACTATTCCGCGTGGGCAGCCAGACCATGTAGAGCGTCGTGCCCCAGAGCGTGCGGGTATCAACAATGCGGCCGGTCTCCTGATGGTCGATGCTGTATATCCAGTCGCCAATGTGCATAGTAGTCATTACTCTGGAATTGAAAAGTCATTGTGTAGAACAACAGAAGCAAACTCAACAATACCGTTACTGCACTCCCAATAGTGAAGGTGATACTCATTGTCAATATCCCTACGCCAGGCTTTATCTTTGCCGCGCATTCGCTGTGGAGCGTTGCCACTTTTAGCGGTTCGAAGCTCATGGACAGCCCGCAGACTCCGTTTGTCAAGCGTCTCCACGATAGCTCGTAGTATTTTCTCGATGAGATTTCGGGGGCCAGCTCGACAACATTCCCGCGTTGTATCACACATTGCCCTTCCGAAAGAATAAGCTGGAACAGCTTCCCATTCAGGTTCAAGATCACGCTGGAGACGTGATTTATAGAGGGCTATCTGGATCGCCAGTTGCATTCCAGTTTCGTCGCACGCTGTATCCCAGATAGTCACTTCGTCAATCGCCAGAATAAACTCGCGGAAATTCTGGCAAACCAGCACTGAGCCGTGGAAATACGCTGGTGGCTTGGGGAGTTCGAGAATATCATCACGTTGATGATCAAGATCATGGATAATCGCTCGCACCTGAACCAGAGTGCCACCTTGCCAGGGTTTAACAATGAGCGAATGATTACGAGCAGGGGTACGACAATGATTCCGTAGGATCGCAATCAAGAGTACACAGCGTGCGAGATCCGATACAAGAGATTGCGATGTATGAATAGAAAGCAGGTTGGGTTCGGTGAAAGGATCTTCTACAAGAATGTCGTGTACCCGGAAGTGTGTTTCAAAATGTGGAGTAAGCCGCAAGAGTGGCTCTGTCACCTGAGCCACAGTATTGACATCATACTGATTGATACCTTTAGATTCAAAGAGACATTTCAAAGCATCTCGTAAAGGATATACCTCTTCGTCGAACAAGACGTCTGTCGCTCGCTCGCTCATATAGATAGCGACCCAGGGAAGATCGAGAAGTTCTTTCCAGTCAAGCAATGTTTTTACATAACCGACAACTTCATCAGTTGTTGCTTCCATTGGTGGAGCAGCCAGCACACCTGCGTCAATCGTCACGCTGGGCATCATCGTTGTCCTTTCGTGTGCGTTCCTGTTTGCGTTTCATCGTAGCAGCGCGTAGGATTTTTTCAGCTTCGTCTTGCGATTGATCAAAAAAACCTTCCGGCCAATCAATGATTGCACCGTACTTATTGACAACCACATCACGGAAAACAGAAGCACCCTCTTTTTTTTCAACAAAATAGACTTTCATAACCGACGATAATGCATCGTCTTTTGCGGCAGCCGCACGAAAACGTAGCCTGTTGATCAGATATTCACTGTGGGTCTCAATGATACACTGTTTACCGAGCAGTGCCATAGAGAGGAAAAAGTCACCCAGCAAGGTCTGGACACGGGGATGAAGGTGGAGTTCTGGTTGTTCCAAAATAAGCGTCGTATCGCGTTCGGCTAGAAAACACATGACCAGTATAGGTAGCACCTGGCTTACACCCACGCCGACATGCGTAAGGTCGTGGAAAATAGATACTCCGGCAGTTGTCACTTTCAACTCGTGCCCCAGTTTACCACGATCCAGCGTCTCAATGCCCTCAACCACGCCCATGTATTTTAACCAGTCTAGAACTGCTGTTTCGAGAGAGCGGAGATAAGTCTCTTGCTTCACTTCAGATGTAGCGAAATTCGCAGATGGTAAATACTCGATAACTCTTTTTTTATGCAAATCCAGGACTGCCGCTGTATGTTCACCCCGCAAACCAATTTCTGTGGGGTCAACGGTTGCAACTAGTGGATAGAGCGCCTTTGGTTCATCACGCAAAGGGCCAAGATATTTGACTGATTGGGAGAAGAAGGTATCAATATAGTCAGAAGCATCTCGTAAATATATAGGAAGACTATAGGATCTTAGAGCATACTGATCATCTTTTCTGGATCTGATGGATTGATAGATTTTACTTGTGATGTCTTGTGATGTCTTTCTCCATTCCATTCGTTTTTGAAGGGAAACCCCTTGCCAGCGCTCATACCATTCTTGAATAGTTAGTGGAGGTGTAGGATCAAGAATTGGTTGAAGAGTTTCCCCAAAATATTCTCGAAGGAGATCGATAATTACTGAAGGGATCTCAAAGTCTTTATCACGTAAAATTCTGGCACTACCTCCCACAGGCCGCATACCAATATCGCAAATCGCTGACACCATCATTTGCGTCTCTTCATCAGTTTGATCAAAACGTACCGTCAGTCCTGAAGGTAAAAAATGGCGAAGTACACATCCTACTGGTTCTAGAGATACCAGATCTTCACGCATTTCTTTCAACGATTCATCATCTAATTTCACATCATAATCAAGGCTTGTTCGTAACCTTCCTCTATCCAGGCCAGTCACTTCTAATTCTAAGATCTTATCAGACTTCTGAACTGTCCGGCGAATATCAATACTGGATATCGGCGCTCTTCTGCTTGTTCTCGCAACACAGGATATCTGACAGCTAAATAAACTTGGCTGAAGTTGCACTAACTCACGTTCAGAGCCAGTATCATTAACGTCAAAGGAAATGTCACACGATATGCGATCAAGACGTTCAGTTCTACGACCATAAGGCGATGTTCGTTGAATCACATGGTTATAATCGTCAAAAAGTGTCTTAGGCCTTTCGATCAATGGCCGACATTCCCAACCTATCAAAATTTGATCAGCTTCACTCTCAAAGGATCGGAGGTCATCAAACTGACCGAGTTTGGTAAGATGGCCATTGAGAACCACAGAACGCGAGCTTATCTTGCTTGCAAGTGTCTGGCTAATCAGCAGTATTGATTGAATGAGTGTACTCTTTCCACTGCTGTTTGCTCCGGCGAAAATTGTGAGTGGGCCAAGCTCCAGTTCTGTTTCACGACGAACAGACTTGAAGTTGAACAATTTCCATTTGGTTATCATTATTTATTCTCCAGCAAGTGGAATACTTCATTGAAAAAAGGTCGCACGTTGCACATAAAAAGGCGATGTTAGTGATAGACGCTTCTACTCATAACTCTTCCAAAGCATGATCTTCTTCAAATGCATCTCCGGTATAGACACGATACTGCTCAAGCAAATCTGTGCATTCAGCCTGGAGGGAACTAAACTCAGAGCGTCCTATCAACAATTCGAGCTGACTTTTGAACAATGCGCCTGTTTCTGACGTTTCATCCTGCCATTCACTCTGAATATTCCCACTCAGAACCGATTTAACAGCATCTGTCAATGACTCTGGAATAAGCAATGGATTTCGCTGGGCAAGTTCAGTTGCAGATCCGAATAAGATGAGAACATCATCTCGTCGATCCTCGCTACACTGAAGCAAAAATTCCTCAGTAAGCTTCAAGAACTGAATAAGCAGACCATCATTCCAGGATTTGAAATCTTCTACTACCTCGCGATGTTTATCATCGGTTGTGAAGCGTTCAATAATTTGGCGCAGGAGACGTTCACTGTATTCATTGGGAATCGCGCAAAGCACGCTGACAAACGGCTTTCTCAAAGATGCCGCTGCCCGATCGGTCATCCCATCATCCTCTGCCATTTCGGCGAGTAGTTGAAGGATATCGTCGTCCCTCGCCCGAATAAAGGAATCTGGCAGAGATGGTGCAATGAAAACCAGTCTCTCGCGTAGAAACTCCTTGTCCCGCTGTTCTATGCCATCGTGTTCGCAAATGTTGGCCCAGGCCTCAATATATTCGATTTCACTTCTAAATTGCAGCAGGTCTTTCAGGATTGCTCTAGCTTGAGCACGCTTCTGATCCTCCCACAAATGGATATGTGAAACATTGAGACCAACCAATGATGCAAAAAATTCCCGGGCTTGCGCCTCAAACCCGTGCATATTATTGAGAATCTTCTGGGCTATTGCTTGCTCATCACACTCTGCCAGCAGGATCTTAAAGAAGGTGCGTGCATTTTTCCTCCAGGTATCAGAGGCAGACGTAGGCCGTTTTTCGGCGGCAACACGTGGAAAAAGGTGCCAGAGTCGCTTTGGAACGCGCTTAATGGTATGGCGGCAATGATCAGGTGCTTTTTCTTCATTCGGTAAGAAGTAGGGACTATCGAACTGAATAGTGACGGTGTTCTCAATAAACGACGTGCCGCGTAGCCCGGTTCTGCATAGAACCACCTGGGAGCAGATTTCAAGAATATGCCTTACTGCCTCAGCAGAGGGAACAACGCCGCTTGGATGGGCGCATTTTGAACGAATATTGCGGGCAAATTCGAGGCATTTCTCTTCATAATCATCAATTAAATCGCATGTTTTGCATTGGTTTATTAAGGTTTCTTCATATCCCACCTTACCGTCTTTATCTTTCAAATCTCTCATTGCTTTCTGTGCAGATCCATCATTCTCATCAGCTAGTTTTTCTAGATGCCGTTTAAGACATTCGGCGGTTGCTATCCAGACTAGAATGACAGCGGCTCGGTGTGAGCCAATATGATAGCATTGGACGGCTTCACGAAACATTCCTTGGTCTCCGCTGTCAGGAATGCGTTCAGCTACCATGTCCAGATCCAGGAACTTTCGCTCTTCGGTCATCATTGCTATTACCCCAACACGCTCTATCCAAAACGCTGTGCCATGATAGACGCCTGAAGGCGTTACTACGTCCTTGCAACGCCGGATGTAGTGACAACCGACGTAGTGACGCCTGCAGGCGTCCAGACCAGATGTAGTAACGACTTTAGTCGTTCAAATTGATATGCTTTCACTGTTTATTGGCCTTCGCTTCTTTGACCAGTGCTTTAAGATGTTCCTGCGCATAGATTCGATCTTCACGCTCAACCACAAGTGTTTTCGTGATCAATGCCTCCTTTACCCGGGTTGCCTCGTCAATGAGTAGCCCTTGAGATGCGGCGATCTCGTCAATACTGATGCCAGTAGGATCGGCAGAGAGAACCAACGCTGCGGACTCGTGGGGTGTAAGTTTCACACCCAGGCGTTCTTTCCAGAAGGCATCAGTGATGTCTGGTAGTTCACGCCAGTCCAGTATCAGAGTAAACGTGTTGGCAGACGGATTAGACTCAACAACTGGTGGTCGTCGCCGGGCACCATTCCAGACCCGATACACCTCGCGGAGTCCTGATCCAGCCAGCTCGGCAAAGCCAATTAAACGCAGAGCCCGACTGATCAAAGGATTGCGCGACTGACTCTTACCTCCCTCAATCAGTGCTGTTTTGCCAACAAGCGATTTTCCGGCATTGAAAAATACTGCACGTTCAGGGGTAATTTCCACCTGGCTCACTGTCCGCGTATCAGTATAGTCCTGGTGGATAAACAGGTTGACCAATCCTTCGCGCATGGCGATATAATCAGCCGTACCGGAGGTTGCATTCAATGCATCAAGAGTGGCGTCACCTACAGCGACATGTCGCCCAAAGAACTCTATCGTCAGTTTGAGCGATTCCAGGACGTTCCGTGTTGTCTCATAGCGATCATCCCACCGCGTATCCGGTTTCTTCCGTGCCCGGCAGTCAATCATGTGACGCCTCAACCGTTGCCGAACCACATCCTCACGTCCAAAGAGGAGGAGAATCTGCTGAACTTCCTCAGGCATCAGGCGGTCACGTCCATCCAACAGGCGTTCGCTAACGGTTTGACGAATGGCTGCATCATCCACAGATGCGCCAAACTGACGACCATACCAGAGCAGGGTTTCTGGTTCCAGGTCATCCCAGGGGATTTGACCACTGACAGACTTCCAGGCTTGCTCAATGCTCTTACGCTTCGACTGCCACTCTTGCAAGAAGGGTACGCCATTCCGCAGCGTGACCGACTCTAATGGCACGATTTTACCGCTCAGTGGCTGCTGCAACCATGTCACCAGGTCATGATTGCGTTCCTGCCGGTCACTATTGACGGTAATAAACGTTAGCTCTGCATCTATTGCGTGAATAAAGTAGAGACTATAGTTTGCACGCTGCACCGCAAGATCCCAGATGAGCAGCGGATGTAAACTGAGGACACCATCGGAAAGTCCGACATACAGTCGATGATCGTCCATTAGCGGTGCGCTCAAATCGATCTCTTCGGGCATCGGGTCGAGAGATTCCCCCATCAACAGCAAGCGGCGTGCGACAAGTTGTCGTTTGACCATGCGCTGTTCCTCAACCAGAAATAAGGGCAATCGTAGGAGTGGTTCGAGTGCATTCAGTGCCGAAACCAGAAGACTATCAGGGGCATTTGCTTCGAATATCGCTGTAGCGCGGGCTTCGAAGATAGTCATCAAGTCGTGTCCAAGATGATTGCGCAGCTTCAGGAGAGCAATGAGACTGGAGTTGGCCGGGCCTGGTGTGCCATCTTTATCCACGAAACTGGTAGTCAGTCCCTGACGTAGCGGATGTCCACAGTCTGTGGCCGCAACACCCTGCACGATACTAAGAAAGTCACCAAAGCTCAGATTTCCACTAAACTGTCTGAATGCGCCGGGAACAGGTATATGCTGGTCGTCACGCGCCGCAAAAGAACTGACGGATAGTGCGGCCAGATAACGGGTGACAATCTCAGCGCAGCGTACAATTGCATCAAGTTGCTCCTGTGGTGTCCTGGCCCGGCAGATACGGCCACAACTCAGCGCGATGGGTTGTGGATAGATAGCTGTACCACGCTCGAAAAGTGTTGTATCAATCATGGATGTTTCTATTGAATGACTATTGAACGACTGAAATCGTTACTATATATTCCGGACGGCGAACATCACTGACCCAGGTTGTAGTGACGACTTTAGTCGTCTATGTCGTGCATTACTCTTCCCCAATGCGGGTCTTGGCCTGGTCGTAGAACATCAGCAGTTTGGCGTCTTCCTGTAGTATGTTTTCAGGGAGCTTGTGCGCCACACTAATAATTGTGCGATAGCCAGCAGTACTCTTCTCCTGCCAGGCACGCCTAAAACCAGCACGCACCGCCTCTAGCCGGAAGACTTTGAGTGTGCGGCCCTTGAAGTTCTTATACTCCTCAAATTCCCTCAACAATGCGCGTTCGCGTACCTTTTCCAGATCCTGGGCCTGGTTGGGATTGGGCACATACCAGCGATGTTTGCCTCGCTCAATCAAAGTGGCGTTATGTGTCACCAGTGCGCCGTTATCTTCGGTTGCCTGTCCTGTGTCGAGTTCAGATGTGATCAACTTGCGCAGATCGACGCTCTGTTTCATCCAGGCGACAATCTGTGCCGGAATGCGCTCCTGGTCTTCATACTCAATAAAGTTCTCCTCTAACAGATCGGACAACTCCAGCGGCTTTTCATGCTTCTGCCAACCACTAATTTCACGCAGGAATTGTGGATGGAGATCCTGAAAGGTCTGGGGCTTGCGCATCAACTGCTGGCGCAGCCACTGCACCGCCGTTGACTCATCAATCACCAGAAAGTTCAGTTGCAGCACCTCTTTTGCACTCATGCGTTGCCGGTCGTACTCAACCACCTGATCAGGTAAGAAATACATATCATCCCGGGAAGCGAAGCGTTGTTCCAACCCGGCATAGAATTCCGCCGCCGAGAGAGGCACCGTAACGCCGTGTTGCACATGGAACGCGACCATGCGGTCGAAGAGCAGGTAAGCCATACGCTCGGCAATCGGCTCCAGCTGGCCCTGTTTATGGCGTGGGATGGGAAGTTTATCAAGATGTGATCGAGTAAACTCCCAGACTGCTTCAACAGTACCTGATTCAAGATTAAATCGCTCTTCAAGGTCATTACTGGGTTTATACGCAGAAATAACTAGATCTTGTTTGACTGCACCACTTGTATAAGAAAGCTGTTTTGTTGTTCCCTTTTTTTTATCCAATGTTCGTACATCAGCGACTACGAATCCTACATTGCCAAGGGCTTCCTGAATGGCTTTCCAGATAGAATTACGTGAATTATGAAATTCTACCGTGATCCATCTTCCTGGCTTGAGAGCCGAGTAGTATTTCTTAAAACAATCCTGCATTATCATCTGATAATATGAGATTTCTTTTTTCTGAAATGGGCTCACTATAGCTTCTTTAGAGTTGTTTGTAAATACTTTATGCCAGGCTTCCCAAAGGAAATTCAACTCCGAATATGGCAAATTATCCCCAAAAGGAGGATCTGTAAAAATATAATCTACTGAATTTACAGGAATGTAGAAAGAATCACTAGATGCAGTGCTAATGATTCCATGTATATGCTGAAATGAGTCAATCCTTGAAAATTCTTCAAGTTTATAATTCATAAAATAAAAAGGAGAAATTTCAGTGGGAAGTGAGCTTAGATAATAAGTACCAGACAATGGTCCAACATGACGGTCATGGGTAGGCATATATCTATTTAATCGGGTAAGCCTTGAATGCGAAGATGTAAACCATATCATAAGGAATCTTTGCATCCTGCCTGATGATTGATTTATTCTGTGCCAAACTGCTCCTAAAATCCAACGATTTCGCTTAGTATAAAAATGATGAACATGAGTTGTGCCAGTATGATACCCACGAAAAAGATCGCCCCATTCGACACCACGAAAACACATTAAATCCAATGGTATCCTATAAGGAATAGTACTTTCCTCTATCTGTCTTAATATTTCGAGATCATTCTCGTCTGGTTGTTTCTCAAATCGCTTCGTCCCGAGAGAATAGTTGATTAGCACTGGTACTTGCCTGGGACGTTGAACGACCGAACCTAGATCGTAATCAGTCACCATTTCCATTTTACGCTGCAAATTATCTCGATAAAGAAGTGCTCCACAATAGGGACACTTGTAGGGATTGTGAACGAGATTGTTGCTACGATCAACAGCGGCATCCCAGTACACAAAATCCTGCTGACATTCTGAACAAACCAATACATCTGACCAAACAATGTAGTTCACAACACCTTCTGCTGCACTTTTCTTATGAGCAGTCTTAAACATCCATCCACATTCTTCTTCAACTTCAGAGATAACTCTACGTGCTTCTCTGGCAAACGATTGTACATCCACTGGTATATTAAAGTTGTATGCTATGAATGAGGCGATAGGAGACAAGTCATTTAGTATGGTACTACGCCATCCTTGTCTAGAGAATATATTTCCTTCCTCATCACATATATTGCCATTATCATCAACTTTATATCCTAACAATTCCACTGTTCGATGATCACCACATAGCTGTGCTGCAATACCAGTCATACCTGTTCCACAAAAACCATCAAAGACAATATCGCCCGGTTCAGTATAGTGGAGGATATAACGCATAATTGCCTTATGAGGAACCTTAGTGTGATAAGAATGAGCATTGTAGATCGGATCATTTTTTCCTTCGGTAACGTCTGCTGTAAATGGTTCCTTACTGTATATCTCATGGGGATCATATGGCTTACCGTAGTAGCGAACAAAGTCTTCGATGAATGGGTTGGGACAAGCAGTATAATAAGGCGGGTCGGAGAGACGCAGGATGTCCTCGATTTCTCCGTGCGGAAATCCCACCTCGGATTTCCAACGCTGAAGCAGGTCTTTGCCCGGATCGCCATGGCGCAGCTGTTCAGCCAGTGTCTTTAACTGGTCGCTATCTCCCATCGGCCAGGCTGTCATGCTCTGCATACATGCGACGGCATCTGCGACCGTCGTGAATGGCACACTGCCAAGGGTGGCGTGCAGTTCTTGCAGACCGGCACGCAACTTCTCCAGGAAATAGGCCCGGCGGACTTCGTCGTTCGCAAAGGGCATGCCCAGGCATTCGACGAGGGTTTGTGTATCTGTGGCTGGCTCATCCCAGAGGTGACCGGGTTTGTAGTCGTGGGTCATTATCGATCTCTTCTTTCGTAATAGTGACGACTGACGGCAGTCGAGACGACTGAAGTCGTCACTACATGGTGCTTCATGCAGGCTCGATGTAGGAACGCCTGAAGTTGTTACGACCTATCCAAGACGCTGTGCCGTGATAGACGCCTGAAGTTGTTACGACATGTTTAGCCAAAACATGCATTCAATGCGACTATGTTCTTTCGCTGCGCGTCAGAGCCTGGTCATACCACATCAATAATTTAGCATCCTCCTGTAAAGCCTCATCCGGGATCTTCTGCGCAATCTTGATAATCGTCTCATAGTCACGGTTTTGCCAGGCACGCTTGAAACCTGCCCGTACTGCTTCCAATCGAAAGACACGGAGTTTCTTCTCGGTCGCCTGGCGGTATTCCTCAAACTCACGTAGAAGCGCACGCTCGCGCAGCTTTTCCAGGTCGCTGGCTTTGTTGACATCGGGGACGTACCAGCGATCTTTTGCTTTTGCGCGAAGTATCGGGTTGTCCTTTGCCAGGTTGCGTAGTTCTTTAAAGTTGCTGGAGAGATAGCTGTGGATCTGGTTCGATACATCTCCTTTGCCATCATAGCAGAGGAAGTTTTGCTCCAGCAGATCGAGTAGTTCGGGACGCTTTTCATATTTCTGCCAGACCATTGTTTCGCGCATAAACTCTGGCTGTAGATCCTGGGAGGTTTGTGGTTTGCGAGAAAGCTGCTGACGAATCCACTGAATGGCACTCGACTCGTCAATCACAAAGATCTGAAGCTGCCTGACTTCCTGTGCGGTCATGCGTTTTTTGTCATACTCCACCACCTGTTCAGATAGGAAATACATGCTATCCCGATGCGGATATCTCTGTTCTAGACCAACATAGAATTCAGGAGCTGAGAGTGGTATTGTTACGCCTCGTTGCACATGGAATGCAACCATACGGTCAAAGAGCATGTAGTTCAATCGCTCGGCGATGACATCTGCTCTGCCATCCCTGGTCTGAACAAAGACAGGGAGCTGGCTCAGATGCGTATGGACAAAAGCCCAGACGCCTTCTTTTGTTCCTGCCTCAAGCTGAAATCGCTCTTCCAGCCCGCCATTTGGCTTGTAGGCCGAGATCACCAGATCTTGCTTGACGGCAGTGCTGGTAACCTGACGGTATGAGCCTTGCTGTTTGTCCATAGTACGTACATCGGCCACAACGAAGCCCGCCACCAGCATCGCTTCCTGGATGGCATTCCAGATAGCGTTGCGTGAGTTGTGAAAGACAACCGTCATCCAGCGACCCGGCTTGAGTACACGGAAATACTCTGTAAAACACTGCTGCATCAGGTCTTGATAGTCGGCAAGTTCCTTTCCTTTGGCTTTGTCTATAATCGCCTCTGGCACAGCATTGGTCCAGACCCGGTGCCAGGACTCGACCAGGAAGTTCAGATCGGCATAGTAGATATTTTCGCCAAAGGGTGGGTCGGTGAAAATATAGTCTATAGATTTGTCAGGCAAATCTAGGGATGCGGCTGTGCCTGTAGAGATGAGAGCGTATGAGGATTCTGCAAAGCTTTGATGAAAGGTTTTTATCAGACGGTCAAGTTTTCCTTGCAAGTTATACCAGGGAGATACCTCGGCATGTTGCGAAGCTATGTAATAGACACCGGTCAACTGACGATTGACTTGAGAAAAATGGGTTGGACCATATCGATTAAGAACTGACAATCCCCAAATCGCCTGCTCCACAAAGAAGAGCAGTATATGACGCAGCCGGGTGTCCGACACGGCACTGGCTTTCGCCCACAACGTACCGAGCGATTGTGCGGCACGGGGTAGATAGAAGTGGTGGATGTGGGTAAAGCCTTTCGGCCCAATCCGCGAACCGTGATACATCTGCTCGATAGGGAAGCGGTTTATCGGTACTGATGGTGGGAATGGTAAGCTGGCGATCTGTTGCAGTCTATCCAGATCGTTTTGATCAACATCTTTCTCATACCGCTCTTTGCCAACCGTATAGTTTATGCGTACAGGCTTGAAGCGCACGCGTCGCCATGGGCTGCCGGTTGCCGGATTAGCATCGGTCTCGAAAATGCGCTGCAGACTGTTTTTATCCAGAGCCTTATCGCAAGAAGGACAGGGAAACATATCCCGTACCCTGTATGTTTCCGTATCCAGCGCCTCTTTCAGAAACGTTATTTCATTACCACAATTGGGACAGGCAAAGACTTCGCTCCAGACGGTATAGTTGATCTGTCCCCGTGTTTTGCCATCAGTGTGCAGTGTCTCGTACATCCAGCCCAGTTCGTCTTTGAGTTCACGCAAAATCCGTCGTGCAGCTCCTTCAAAGGAATGAACATCAAAAGGCAGGTTATAGTTGGCGCTAATGAATGTTGCCGCTGGGCCAAGATCATTCAAGACAACCCGGCGTGTTCCCCAGCACGGTTTTTCCCGCCCTGCTGCTTGCCATTCCGACTCAACCGTCATAGCAAAATCCCTGTTGGGATGGGCGCACATCTGTGCCGCTACGCCGGTCATGCCCGACCCGGCAAAACCATCCAGTACCACATCGCCAGGTTGGGTATAGTTGAGAATAGCGCGCACAATTGCTTTGTAGGGAACTTTGGTGTGGTATGAATGAGCCGTGTAGAGTGCGTCCGTCTTGCCTTCACTCACATCGACTGCAAATGGCTCCCGGCTGTAGGGTTCGTCTGGCTTGTAGAGCTTGCCATAATGCGCCATAAATTCACTCATAAAGGGATTGGGGCAGGCAGTGTAGTAGGGCGGATCAGAGAGGCGGAGAATGGTTTCATCGTCGCCCTCTGGAAACCCGGTGATGGCATGGAATTCAGGATCGCGCAACTTCTCACGCAACTTCTCCAGGAAATACGCCCGGCGGGCTTCGTCGTTCGCAAAAGTCATGCCCAGACATTCGACGGGGGTTTGTGTATCTGTGGCTGGCTCATCCCAGAGGTGACCGGGTTTGTAGTCGTGGGTCATAGTCTCTATTCCATCTTGTTATTCAGCGTCGTAAACAATCGCTCACAATGGACAGACGTGCCACGCACTGTAGCGACATTGACCAGGGTAAGCAATTTCGGACCATGGCGGATCTTGTGATACTTGCCTTTGCTGGTATTACAAGTCGCATTGCGCAGGGCTGTCGCCAGCATATGCCGATCGACCTGTTCCACATCGGGATGGCGCGGCAACATGTTGGCATTGAAGCCCTGTCCATAGAACTGGCAAAGCGCATCGTGGTCGGCAATAATCCAGGATTCCATTGTCTGAACCATCAGGTGGCACTGATCATCGTGAACGTCCTGCGGCGGATTCCACGAATCTCGTTCGCGCAGGTGCTGCCATGGTGAGGTACGTACAGGCCCCTCGGCGTCGACCAGCAGGACATTAAAAGCGTGGGGATGTGTTGCCAGTGCGGTTATAAAGTTGTTGAATGCGTCATTGCGTGCGCCGCAGGCAATGATGTGCCAACTAATACGCTTCTGACGAGCTTTAGCAACCAGATCACGCAGAAAACCACTGAAGCCTTCACGAATGCGTGTCCTGGTATCATTGCTATTGCCGCCACCTTCCACGTATACGCGAATTTCGCTCACCATCGGGTGCCTCCGATTTCGCCCATGCGCCACAGATCACCCAGCGTGTACTTTTCCAGCCAGGTTGTAAGTTGGTCGGGATCAAGCCGCCGTAACCGGCTGCCATCAGGGTCACGTTCACACACAAGCACCGCCTTCGACACATCGCTAAGGGCTGAAACCAGCGTATCGGAGTGAGTTGTTACAATCAGCTGTGTGCGCTGGGTGGCATCCACCAGAAGGTCGGCCAGCGTCGGCAAAATATCGGGATGTAACCCTAACTCTGGCTCCTCGATACACACCAGCGGTGGCGGGGCCGGGTGGCAGAGGATCGTGAGTAAACAGAGATAGCGCAGCGTCCCATCAGATAGCCGGGTGGCCGGAATCGGGTTGTGCAGTCCCTTTTCCTGAATGAAAACTTGCACGGTACCACCTTGAATGCGGGTGGTAATATCTTCCACGCCCTCATAGAACTTCTGGAGGTGTTCAATGAGCAACTTTTTCGTACCGGCATGGTGCTGTAAACTATTCAAGACCAAGCCAAGGTTCCTTGCGTCCTCGAGCAGAAAGTCTTCGGGCAGATCGGGCTTCTGTGGCATGCGTGGGGCAGTAGAACGACCCGGATTCCACTCACGATACAGCCGGATCGTGGCAAATTGATTGCCCAGGTAGGTCAACTCAGGATACTGGTCTGGATCTTTGCGCTGCGAAAGAACTGATTGATCCGGAACGAGATCCTCGCGGCGCAGGTTGCGTCGGGCACGGTCGGTGTCTGTACCGGCCTGGGCCTCAAGGCGTGTGCGGACGTTTAGTGTCGGGTGTCCATGTTGGTAGCGATAAAAGAAAGAAACATCGTCGTGAGAGTCATCGCTGCGTGCTTCGTTCTCGACAGCCTCATCGACCAGTTCTAATCGCTGTCCAACCATCGTGAAACGAATGCGATACCGCAGCGGCATAACCCCTTCGGGATACGAGACCGTTGTCTCAATCATGGCCACGGGTACGCTCTGCTCACCCTTCCACAGCCATTCACTGATGCCACCGCCCTCGCGGATTGGCGCAGTCACATCTTTCGGTATAGCGCGCAGGAGGCCCAGGGCTTCGATCACATTCGATTTCCCCGAAGCATTTGGGCCAATCAAAACGTTGAGTGGCTCAAGATCGATGGTTTCTCCTACGCTACCAAAAGAGAGGAAATTTTGGAGCCGCACGGTGCGAATAAGCTTTTTTCCATCCATAGCTGGCCTCTTCTGTCATCCCCACAAAACACATAGAATGCCAATGCTGCCAGAGACACGACTGAAGTCGTCACGACAATTCACACCACTATTCCACCACAATCCGCACTTTCGCCATATCCTGGCCTTTCGTCAGGCTGTTTACGTAGTCTTCAAAGCGCTGTTTCAGTTCTGTCAGCGTCGTTGGCGAACCACCAGCGAGCAGCGCCGTATGAACAGCATCCGGCCTGACCACCACCTTGATCAGCCCGGAGAGGGCCTCTTGAACAGCGCGGATAAACGCATTGCTCATGTCAACGGGGAGTGTGCGCGATTGCAGGAAGGCATCTACCAGCGCACGTTCTTCCGGCTTCAACAGGCCCAGGTTCTTTGCCATCATCGGGTCTTCCAGATTGTTGAGCAGGGTGCTGATCCACTCTCTTCGCATGGTGTCCAGATCGGTTTCAAGAGTCGTCAACTCATTGTCGATCGGTGGGCCGGATGGCTCGCTGGCGGGCTTGAAGCCGCAGTGTGGGCATACTGGTGTCGCCTGGAGTTCCGTCTCCGTCAACACAAAACAACTCCGCAGCCCCGCCAGCCTGTTTTGCAGACTGGTTAACTGGCTGGCTGGCATCAGGTCAATGGTTGCCAGCTTCTGCAGATGCTGTAACCGCTCGTCATGCATCAGGGCCACCTTGCGCTGATCCGACTGCATACCGAGCCGGGCACGGGTATGGAGTTGCATATATGTCTGAATATACGTCTGTCTGAGGTGATTCAACTGCTGGAGCGTCTGCTGGCGAAACGTCGGAACGTTGCGTTGCGACGGCACGGCAATCTGGCTCAGAATCTCACCACGCGCCATCCGCACTTCTTCAATCCAGGGATGCTCGCCAGGTAGTGCTAGTTCGGCCTGCGAGAGATACGCGGCAACTGGCCCCAGGTCGGTTATTACTTGCTGAAGCGCCAGTACCTCGCGCAGGGCATCCAGCCCGGATTTCTGCGCATGAACCTCGGCCATATCGTAGCGAAAGTTTTTGAGTTTGGCCGCACTCGAATAGGCCTGCAGCGATTCCAGGAAGGTTTTGGTCTGGCGCAGGCGATGCTGATACGCGGCCAATTCATCGCTCTTGAGCAGACTCTGGCCCCAGAAGGGGAGGCCGCTCTGCACAGACTGTTGCGCCTGCACCAACCGCTCCACCGTATGCCCAATTTCCTGCTGTAATTGCGTTACTGGTTTGTCGTCACCGATGGTGATCTGCTGAACCATACCCGGCGCAAGGCCCACCAGTTCAAATAGCGCACGCAGAGCGGAAATATTCCAATCTTTTGGCTGTTCGACATGCTTGAAGTTGATCAGGTCATCGATGGGAGTCGTGACCAGCAGATCCAGGCTATGTGCATCAAACTTCTTGCCGGGGACGGCCAGTACCGCATCACCCGTGTAGACCAGGGTTGCCAGCAGCACCACGATCCACTCCGGCTCAAGGCGATACCGATCCGGGAAGGCATACTCCACCCCGGCAATATCGTGTAGTAGTTCATTCCGATTCAGTACCTGCCCCTGCCCCTTCTTCTTGAGCAGATCCAGGATAGCGTTCGCATAGCGTGATTGGTAGGGGGAGAGCCGCTCGCCATCAAGCAGATCAAGCGCATCAAGGACAGCGGTAGCCTGTTTGCTCTGGGTCGCGCCACGCATCCAGCGCAGCGCATCCTGCGCCGCCTGGGGACGGCTGGCACTGGTGATCAAAAGCGAGAAGGTCGGATACTCGCTGGCGGTATCTGCAAAGGCAGTGGTCAGGCACGTGGTTGCAACGGTATTGACCATGTCGCGCACATTTGCGCGACCACTGCCCGTCGGGGTGAGACGGCCCTTGATCCACTCGATCAACGGGCGTGTCTTGCCCTGGTAGGTCACATCACATGCCGTTGTCATATGCTCCTGGAGCCAGCGCACCAGGCTCTGGAGAAAGCCCAGGGACTTCTTCTCATAGGTACTCTTTGCATGCCCCGAAGAGGTGGAATAGAGATCCAGTGCGGCTGCGTAGTGGTAGAGTGCGGTACGGAACGTATCATCTGTTCTGGTCAGCCGGAAGAACACCTCGTCAGCACGCTTCTCGTCCTTGTAATATGGTGGATGATAGGGCTGCAAAAAGTAGAGATAGAAATCACGCGGCGGTTGCGCGGTCGACCGCTCATTGGGTGCGCCAAAGAAGAGGTAGCCCAATCGGGAGGCACGCCGTTCACGCCACTCCAGTTCATGCAGCCAGATGCGATAGTTGGTGACCAGCGTGTGATCCGAACACTCCATCACCTGTTTCAGCGCCTCAAAGTAGTAGCGGTTGAGTTGTTCTTCGCCCAGGCTCTCAGCCCGCTTCGTAATCAGCGCATCAAAATCCTCGGTCTTCTTCAGATCAAGGTAATACTGGCGATTATGCGGATTGGTCGAGATAAACTGCCCGCTGACTGTCTTCAGGATCTCACGCAGAACGGTCTCAACCTGGGAGAGCAAATCCTCGGCAGGCTCCCCGCCCATCTCGGCTACCATTGCATCATACAGCGCCAATCCATCGCGCAACTCCTCTGGCGTGGCCCCCACTTGAGCATAGATATCGCCCATTGTCAGCCGATGCAGTGACAGGCCGTGAATAATGCGCAGCGCCATCGGGCGGTAGGCCGGGCGCGTAAATGCCTGCTTGATGCGATCTTCCAATGTCTGGCTACAATCCACCACTTCGCGGATCTCAGGTACGGCCCGGTAGGAAGGGTTCTGCCGGAGTGTCTCCCAATAACTATCGTACGCTATCAGTCCCGGTTCATCGTCAGGGACGGCATCGTTCAAGCGGCGCTTCATTGCCAGGGAGAGCGTACGTAACACCTCGCGCTTCTCAATCACCATCACTCGCTCAAAGGTATCGATATAGTTCGGGTGGATTGGGAAGAGGTGAACAAACTCATCCATGCGCTCATTCATTGTGCCGTAGAACCGGGCGAACTGCGTCAGGTGGGTGCGAATCCAAACCTGCTGATCGACCGTTTTTTTGAGCAAGCGTTCTGCAACGACATACTTCACATCCCGGCGCGCAATCAACACCTGCTCAAACCGGTCTTTGACACGGCGGAGGGCATCGGCAACAAAGGCAAACCGTGCATTATCAAAAAGCATCTCCTGTAGTCCAGCAATAAAGCGGAAACGCAGGTCTTTGCACACTTCGCCGATCTCGCGTAAGAACCCCAGGTCAAGAATCAATTCCTGGTCTTTGCGTGCTCGCAGATAGTCGAGCAACTCATCCACCACCAGGAGCAATCCCTGACCAGGAAACTGTGTATCAAAGGCCGCCATCATTTCTTCAAACGCGTCTTTATGGTTCGGAATCGTATCGCGTGCCGGGAAGCGATAGGGTATCCCCCACGCATCGAGTGCCTCTTCCAGTTGGGAGCAGATGAACTCACGAAAATCCATCGTCGTAGAACCAAGCTCGGTGCGTACCACCTTGAACTGCCCGGCAATTGTCTGGGCCTGATCTGCCACCTGAGGATGACGCAGCTTGCTGGTCAGATCGGCATATTCGGCTAGTGCAGAGAGGAGCGACATCAGATGCGACTTCCCAGTACCATAGTTGCCAACAATAAACACCCCCTTAGTATCTGCCGGATGGGCGAACTGCAGGTTGGGAAACACCAGCGTCGTCAGCCGCTCAGCCATCTCATCAGAAATGACATAGGTTGCCACCAGACGTTGTGCCTCACTGAGTCGGTCGGCATCACGCAGTTGGACAACCGTCTCGATTGGCTCAAACTGGACAAGATCGCCATAGTTCATCGGTAAATCCTCATCTCTCCCTGACTCCTGGTTCAACCAGATTCATCTGACAGCTCATGTAGGAACGACTGACGTCGTTCCTACATACCGACAAGGGATCCAAAAGGTTTCGGGTAGCGTAGTGTATGTTCATTCGCATTCGTCCTGAACAACATATAGCAGGTCACGCGCTGGGTACCGCCGATACTCCGGATGATCCGGCGTGGCATAGGTCAGATAGCCTTCCTCAAGGTGCCCATTCCAGGTGGCAACGACTGTCCGGCTGCGGGCAAGACGCTGCAAGCAGCGCAGCGGATCTTGCTGGAGCGCCGGGTCAAAGAGCAATTCGATATGGTCAAGGATGAGCACCGGCTCACAGTCAGTTCCAACAATCTCATCAAGGAGGTGCGGCACGCGCAGCGCACGCTGGCGTTCGCTCAGTTCAAGCAGACGCTGGCTCAGTTCCAGGTTCAGATTGATCAGACGAAAGCCAGGTTGGTGTGCCAACGCCCGCAGCACTGCCGTTCCGTCTGCCGAAGTGGATGCAATCAGCAGCACCAGCCGATGGTACTGTTCAGCGGCAGCATCCATCGTATGGATGATCTGTTCCACGGCCGACTGTGTCATTGATGATCCTCACAGACAGATGCTACCATGTGCTTCCCAAACAGGTTGCACAGAAACCCGTGCGGCTTGTCTGGTGGTAGCCACTGCGTATAGCCGGAGAAGCCGGCTAACCGGAGCAGATCGGGAGTGAATACAACACAAACCGGGTGATGATATGCCCGTGCGGAAGATGTGCGTATGGCTGTGAGTCCTGTGAGCGTCATTGCTGTCCATTGGCCGTACGCCACGTCCATCCCGCAACTAGAACGGCAGCGAGGATGTCAAAACGAAGCGACGTAGCATACATGAATATTACACCTAGATCCCACTCACGAAGCCGGTAGCACAGAGTAGGATAGATTACGCTCGGTATTATACCACGCTGGCAAACGGTCTGTTCAGTGGATACGGCGTCGTGTGTCGCAATAGATGAGTCCGTCGTCTCGCAGAATACGTCCCGTGCAAACGTGCAGAATAGATGCTTGACAAATAGCAATATTAATCGCATACTTGCAACATATATGATACACGCATAGAGGAGTTACACAATGTCGCACCATTCCGATCTACCCTCTGACCTGGGACAGACCTTGAGCAAACTCAGGAACGATGCCGGGTTGAAGCAGTCCGATATCTCGCGCAGTCTCGCTGTTGATCCAAGCCGTGTGTCGCGTATTGAAACAGGCGACTTCTCACCTACACGTGAAGAAATCGAAGCATACCTGAAAGCGGTTGGCACGAATGATGCGCTCAGGTATATCGACTTTTTAGAGCAGGACTGGCGTCTGCTCCTACGCCCTTCGTTCTGGCATCCTGATCAGGAAGATCTGTGGTGTGCAGAACACATTTTACAGCGTCTTGAGGCGTTTCGTTCGAAACCGGATGTGCCAACCCCATTGCTGGGGCAAACCGACATGTACTACAACACCGTATGGAATGCCGCTCAGTATCTTGCTCAGACTACCCACACTATTGCATACATCGGAGATATCGGAGTCGGCAAGACAACGTTTGTCTGTACTCAAAGTGGTCTTGTGCTTTCCGAGGCGGATAAATCGGGTTTGTTACAAACCGTATTAGAAGTAGGTGGTGGTGGAATAACCGTCTGTGAAGTACGAATCCGCCAGGGAGCTACCTACGGCATAATCGTGGATCCTCTGGAAGACTCTGAGATTTACAAACTTGTTGGGGAGTTTTGTGCTGGTCTTGTGTATGATAGTAGCCGCGAAACAAGTGACGAAATTCAGGAAATGGGAGTTGCACGGGAAATAGACCGGGCAATCCGCAACATGGCTGGATTGACGCGCACGCGGCGCAAGGATGCCGACGGGAAACCCATCAAGATTGATCCAGCCAGAGAGTTGGCAGATCAGTTTGGAAAGGATCGGTTAGATGAGTTTCGTGCCGAGGTGTCTGAGCGATTGAAACTGTGGAAACGTCTTCGTCGCGAAGTCTGGTCAACTGCTCCTACTGATGCTGAGAGCTTACACTGGTTGAAACAAATCTTTGCAGCCATTAACAATGGGCGGCATCCAGAATTCTCCTTACCAAAACGGATGCATATCATCGTTCCGTACCAATTCCTCCCCATGTCTCAGTATGATCTGGAGATCGTGGATACCAAAGGTGTTGATAAGGTCGCTATTCGGCCTGACTTGCAAAGTTTTGCCGACGACCCGCGGGCTGTCACAGTGCTTTGTTCAAATTTTAAGAGCGCACCAGATGTATCATTACAGGGGTACATTGAACATCTCACATCAATCGGTACAGAACGGGCACTGGACGAACGGGTGATGCTCCTGGTTCTTCCAAAAAGTGCGGAGGCACTTGCGATGAAAGATGATGCAGGAGAGGTAGCCGAGTCTGAAGAAGAAGCCTATGACTTCAAACGTGATCAGGTGGAAGCAACATTGAGAAAGTTTGGCTTTGGAAACATACCTATCCATTTCTCAAATGTTATGTCGGATGATCCCAATACTTTTTCACAAGCGGTGATCGCTCAAATTGGTGTCATACGTTCAAAACAAGCCAAACGCATTTCAAACATTGAATCGGCCGTTGAGCAACTCATTGAAAATCAGGAACAGGAATATGCGCTTGCAGCTCAACGTGCAGTGAACAAGTCGCTGCGAATCTTCATAGAGCAGTACAATCGGCTGCCGGATCGGCGGCGGAGGGTGCAAGACACACTGATGAACGCCGTCACGGATATTCACCAACGGACATTGTGGGCATCTGTCCGTCGCAGTGGGAGTTGGGATAATTTCGATGTCTACTACTATCTTGGTTCCGGTGGCGCGGCTGATGCCAGATTGCGAACCAATACCATCTTTCAAGAAGTGGAAGGCCTGGTGAAGAATAAATTGGGTGATCACGATCTCGCGCCTGCCCATTCGTTCTTAAAAGAACTATCCGTAAATATCATACTGTGGCGTGAAAGCTTCCTTGAAGCCGTTCGTCGTTCAGGTGAACTGACGTTCCGTCCCGCACTTGAAGATGATGATGCGTTCTGGTCTCTGTGCGAAGGGATCTATGGACAGGGACGGGCCTTTCGGCGCGAGGTCAAGGAAAAACTGCAAGACTGGTTCGAGAGTGATGAACATCACCATCTGCATACCGCTTTTGAGGAACGTGTGCAGCGAGCATGGCACCAAGAATTCCTGAAGCCGTTTGAGAAGATATGTTCACAGACAGGTGAAGAAGATGGGCTGGAATCGGTGGTCGCTGACGCTGTCTGAGGTGTAGCGTAGGTTGATAATAGCTTAAACGGATTGAGGTCACGTGTGTGCCAGGTGTGGAAGAGACTCGCCAATGCTATTCGGGTCGTCGTCCCAGCCGCACTGCGCGAGCCGCCACTGACTGTGCGGATGTCCACGAGGGGCCGAATGGCCCGATCGGCCAGATTCTTATCCACATCCATGCCAGCCACCAACACGAACTGGAATAGTTCATCCTCGTGGCGCAGCAGCCGTTTGGTCAACGTTTGGCAGGGATGCGCTTTCACGCGGACAGAGCGCATCCCTTGTGTGTCTGGCTCGTCAGGCTGACAGCGTGGGGATCCCGCTCCGGTGGTGGAGCCTGGGCATGCGCACCCACCTACGCCTGCACATCAGCATTCTGCGGATGGCCTACCTTCGGCGTATGCAAATTCCGCGGTGTCTGTACCACATGACTATACCCCCGGTAGAGACGTTCAAAGGTGGATAAAACGGGCATACAGGATGTGATGAAGAGCATTCAGATGGCTAAGAGCAAATAGAATCACGCGGAACTGAATACCAACGGATTGGTCAATCTCATCGCGCTCCCACTGCTCAGTCTGCCTATGCTGTCTGCTCCGTACGTGAGCTAAGAAGGGGGATAGTCTTTTGGTACAGACAGTGCGGATGGATCGGGCGGCCCGTGCAGTCGACGCTCCATACCGCTACCTGGGATAAGGAGCTAGATCCACGAGAGCTTGTTCAAGCTCCTGCTGATCGGCGGGCGTCAGTTAGGCCTAGCGATCACCGGGTTGCACGGTAACAGTGGATCACGACCGCCATACTGTTGGCGTTATAGCGATTGATGACCGTCCGGATCTAGTTCCCGTGGTGATCCAGACCAGGTCGACCATCTCGTCCATGCTCTTGCCTGTAAGAGACATGAGGATATGGCTTCGCATTGAGTGTTCTTGCTATTGGGGGTAACGCCCTGTCCCAGCAAGGCACTGCCCATCGCTTGAGCGCAGGGACGTCACGGCGTGCGCTGGTCAACCGCCGCCAACGCCTCGCTCACACCGGTTGCAGCGGGCAGTCCGATCAACCCCGCAAGCAACGCCTGTGATTCTGCATTCTGCGGATCGGTGAGGAGACGGCGGGTTGCTTCACGCACAGCGATGCGATGCCGGGTCGAAAAATCCACGTTGTCTGTCTGCTGCTGCTGACCAGCCATGCGCAGGCCTTCTGCAAGTGCGCTGTTGGTTGTCGGGAATCCCCGAACTGGTGGAAAGCCCTGCCACTCGAACGATACGCCATCGGTGGTCGGACGAAGCACCAACCCAACCTGCTGAAAGGCATCAAGCAGATCTGTCAGCACCTGACGGATCTGGTCTGGCGACATCCCGTCCGTCAGGCGGTCATAATTGACGAGTTCATGCATGGCAGGTGATATCCTTTCCCGATCTGCCGGGATATTGCACGGGATGAAGGAGTGGACAGGCATGGCATGGCATGGCAAAGACCGTGTCTGCCGACGCAGCACCGCTCCACGGCCACGGTCGTGCGCAGATCAGCCGATCTGTGGACTGTCCACAGATCGGCTCTGTCCACCCTGATACGGCTGAGCAGTGTTTCCTGCTCCAGCCGGGAACACGAGGGTTCCCTGGATCTATGCCACCGTGACCATACCGCTGTGTCTCGACGACGATAGGCCCAGCCTGCCCATCTCCATGCGTCCGGCCTGAACGGGGAACCGACAGAGACCATCTCTGCTGTATCACCCCGGCTCACATTGTCCCACTGCAAAGCCGTGCTACAATAGGCGCATCGCCGGCGGACACCGACGATGCGCATCAACCCATCCACCTAAGCGCTGGGGAGCCGATCAGGTGGATGGGTTCGCATACGAGTTGGTTATAACCAACAGTCATAAGTATACGCATGTGTGCCTTGTTCGTCAACCGGCTCCCACCACTGGGAGTCTATGCCACCAGGGTTCATTGGAGAGAAGCTGCGCTTTCTGCGGTTGCAGCGTGGGATCAGCCAGACGGATCTCTCGCACGACCTGGGCAGCATCACACAAAGCTATCTGAGTTACCTGGAGGCTGGACAGAAAACCCCGTCCCTTGAACTCGTCCTCCGCATTGCGGCATACTTTGGTGTGTCCATCGAGTACCTGCTCCGCGACACGCTGCCGATCGAATCGCCCAGTGCTGGGTCGTATGACTTCTCCCCGGATCAGCCGCCATCCATGCGTCTGTTTGGCGCAAAACTCCGATTCGTGCGAACACAGCATCGCCTCTCCCAGATGGATCTCGCCCGGCGATTGAATCTGACCGCCAATGTGTATATCAGTGCGCTCGAAAACGGGCGCAAGGCGCCGACGATTGATCTTATGCTCGTACTCGCGGATCTGTTTCAGGTGCCGATGGTGTACTTCGTGTCTGACACCATTCCGGTAGAAATCGAATCGGATGATGAGAACAATCCATCATCATCGTTACCATGACGTATGATCATCTGTTCGACAATGCGTTGCCAGGATGACTCGTTGGCGCGATGAACTGTCAACCAATAGGTACACATAAACTTGTTACTTTTTTTCTGTAAAAAAGCATGTATAATTGTAGTATATACTATATGTATATGTTTCATTGTATATTGAAAGGTGCTAATCAATGCAGTCTGTCGATCTTATTCACGGTATGGTTCCGATTACCAAAGCAGCTTCCTCCCTCGCACAGATCATCAAGTTTGCTGGAGATGAAGACACGCCTGTTGTCGTGACGCAAAAAGGGTATCCGACAGGCGTTATTCTGACCATCCAGCAGTTTACGAGTCTCTGCCATCAGGCGCAGTCGACTGGACATAGGAACGGGGATACGCCTCGCCCGGACGAAGCGGTGTGAGGACTGCGCGGCATGCGTGTCCGTTTGCCAGATAGCCAGATAATAGGTCTTATCTGGCAAAATGTCCCGTTCTGCCCTTTTGTGCTATAATCATAGCGCAGTAGCACGCCATGACCGATGGAGCGAGATTCGGTCATCCACGTGGTCTTTGCTGGAATTATCTGGCAATATCATCGCGGGCGACACACTATTGCACTCGCTGGTCACAGCGAGTGGGGGTTGAAACTCCACGATCTGCACGAGCGCCGCGTTGCACGCGATGGTCACAGCGAGTGGGGGTTGAAACTGTATATTCTTTTTATACCTCCGGGAGTCGCACCCGCTGCCAGCGGCGGGTGTGGATTGATAACGATGACATCTCTCTCACTTCTCCGCACACCAGCGCACACAACCGTCGCATCTGAAATCGATGCCTTCCTCGCTGACCTGCGCCACCGGCGCGGGGTCAGCGAGAACACCATCGATGCCTATCGCTATGACCTGACCACGGCTGCGCAGACTCTCACCGGGCCATTGGATGCCATCACCACGGCGCAGATTGAATCGTTCCTCTCTGGTCGGGATGAGAAGACCAGCACCAACAACCGGCGCATTGCCAGCTTGCGCCGGTTCTTCACCTGGGCGATGCGGCAGGGGCTGTGTGGTGCAAATCCGGTCGCGGATGTCGAAGCCAAGCGTGATGAGACGCGCCTGCCGCGGCCGATTGAGAGCGCCGCCGATCTGCGCGCACTTGATGCGGCGATTGCAGCGACGGCCTTGCCCTATCGGCTCATCTTCACAATCTTGCGCGAAACCGGCATGCGTGCCGACGAGGTATTAAGCCTCAATGTGGGCGATGTGTGCCTGGAACCGAGCCGTGAAGGGCTGCGTGTCCGTGAAGCGAAGAATAGCCACGAACGGATTGTCGTCCTGAACAGCGATGTGATGAAGCTGACCCTGCGCGGCCTGCGGGCGTTTCTGCGCAACCTGGGGCCAGTCGAGGCGCATGGGCCGCTATTCCGCTCGAATCGCGGGACGCGCATTAGCTATGACACGCTGCACTATCAGTGGGGCCAACTCTGTGCGCGGGCGGGTCTGGTGGTGGCCGAGACGGAACGGCCTCGCTATACCATTCATCAGCTGCGGCATACCGCAGCGTCGGCCTTTATCCGACGCTATCCGATCCACATTGTCAGCCGTATGCTCGGCCATCGCGATCTGCGCTCGACACAGGTCTACGCTGCCATCACCGAGGAGCAGGTACGGGCAGCGCTGGCAGAGATGTAATCGAAAAAAGACAATGAGAAAAGTAGGGGTACAGAAGGTACGTGCGATCGTAAGCGTGTCCGATACGTCTTTCCAGTACGTTCTTGCCCGTCTGGCGCACACCTACCAACTGAACGTGGAACGTGAGATACAACGCCCGCGGATTACATACCGGCTGACCTATCAAACATTTCCGATTGCGCTCATGTACCTCGAACCCGTATCAGGGGGGATGACCGGGGTCTGGATCAATAGCCACCTCGTCGATGACCGTGATATACGGAAGATAACAACGCATCATCCTGACTTCCCCGCCAGTGCCCTGGCTGATGCTCTCGTTGACCTGCCCATGGTCTTTGTGCGTTCCTTTGATCCCGCATGCCCCGCTTGCTCCGAAAGAACTCCGACCGATGTGTTGTTCCAACAGTACTACCGGGATCGCCAGAGCGGCAAAAAAGTGTCCCTCCGTGCGGTCGCTGAGCGTTCCGGCTATGCGTATTCGTATATTCGCAAATTAAAAGCTGCGTATGATCAGCGGGCAGCAGCGAATCGAGAGATGTTGCGTATCATAAAAAATAGAAGCGATAGCATGGTCGTCCTGTCTGCCACGCAGGATGCACCGGACAGCTCAGGAGACAAAACGGGGTGAATGCTCCAGAAGCGTCTCTACCAGACATCTTTTTTACCGATTGGAGAGCTGAAAGAAGTCACGGCACATGACTCCCTCTGGGCGTACTCGTATCTCTCTAGCGATGTGCGCACTGATGGAACACCGAATGTACTCACATGCTTTATCGATTATGCACTGTCTATGCTCTATGCACGCTTGAACGAATGTCAGCGCCGACTGATACCAGATGCGGTGAAGCGGTGATCCAGACCCACCACCCCACCACCCCACCAGCCCCAACACGTTTTGCGCTCAAACCCCCGTATCAAAATCCCCCCTGAAAACGTTCTGTTTCCTAGAAGACACATCGCACCAGATCGTCTACACTATGTACCGTGTGATCACCGCACAAGAGGGGGAAACGCGGGAGATGGGAAACACTGACCTGGAACTCACCATCCGGCGCAGCGATGGCGCATATGTCGCTGATGCATACCTGACGCACCCGGATAGCCCAACACGAACGGAACTGGCAACAGGTGCGCTTGTTCTCCTGAGCGAACAGGAGTTGCAGGCGGCCAGCCTGGACAGCGGGGAGTATGGTCGCCGGTTGACATGGATGCTCTTTGCTGACAACAGATTGAAGGTAGCCTGGCAGACAGCTTGCACGACTGCACATACGACGCAAACGGTACTTCGTGTCCAGGTATGCCTTGACCCAACCGCAGCCGATCTGTATAACCTGCACTGGGAATATGTGAACAACCCACAAACTGGAGCGCCGCTTTGTACCAGTGAGCATGTGCTGTTTGTCTATCCCCAGGCACATGCTGACCAGCCATCAGCCCTACCCCCACCACCCACTCCTCAAACAACTGGCAATTCCGCTGTGGGGCATGATAACCATGGACAGTCCATTGGGGTGAACATAGGGACAGCAACAACCAACATACACTTGTCCCCGCCGTCAGCACCATGGCCGTCGGTGTGGTGGGAACGATTCCGACATCATCCCCGGATATTCTATCCAACCATGATCGTTGTGATCATCGCAGCAATTGTTTGTCTCCTGGCCGCACTATCGGGAGGTCTCGCAGACTCTGGCGGTGCCCGGGCGCAGGTGGACACCTGGACACAGCACTGGTTTGTAGAAGAGGAGGCAGAGGACGAGACACTGATTGTCATCGTGCCCTTTTATGTCACCGAAGGCAACCGCGATACCGACGCTCACAACGAGATTCGACGGGCAATTGAAGCGCAGGCCGAGAATCTGGAAATGGACAATCTGCGCCTGGAACTGTCCCCAGACCCGATTGAAGCCGATGATCGGGATGCCGCTAAGGCGTTGGGCAATCGCTATGATGCCAGTATGGTGATCTGGGGCGCAGACACGGGGGTGCGCGTGACGGTGGTCTTCTTCAATCGCCGGTCTCATTTTGCGGCTGGCGAGGTGCAGATTGATGAAACGCAGCACACACAGGTCGCCCAACCGGATGCCTACGCCACGTTTATCACGACCGATCTCCCGGCCCAACTCTCCTTCCTGGCGTTGTTTGGCGCAGGCCAATCGGCGATGATTGAACACAACTATGATGAGGCGTTGCTGATCGTCGAGCAGGCTATAAAGATGCTCCCACCAGACCCGCTGAATCTAGAGGGCGTAGCCGAGGCCTACTTTCTCCTTGGCTGGCTGTACCAGGAGACAGGCAAGCCTCATCAAGACGCCATTGATGCCTATACCCAGGCTATCTCGCTCAATCCGTCTGACACCAACGCGTACATCAACCGGGGGAACGCATATAGAGCGACAGGCGACTTCGAGCATGCCATTGCTGACTACACCGCTGTCGTTGCCAGCGATCAACAGAACATCAAAGCGTACATCAACCGGGGCAACACCTATGCCCGACAGGGACACATTGCCCAGGCATTCGCTGATTTCCATACCGCCATCCGTATCGCCCCCGATGATGGTAGCGGCTACAATAACATGTGCTGGTGGGGAAGTCTCGCTGGTCGTGCAGCGGACGGTGAGGTAATAGATGCCTGTGAACAGGCGGTTGCCAGGGATCCGGATAACGGTGCGCTACGCGATAGTCGCGGCCTCAACCGTGCCATCACTGGGGATTATGCTGGGGCAGTGGAGGATTTTAAAGCGTACCTGACATGGGTGCAAGACCTGAACATTGAGGACGCCGAGATCATGCAACGTCGCACCTGGATTGTAACGCTGGAAAAAGGTGAAAATCCGTTCGATGCAGCCACACGCGAAGCGTTACGGACTGAGTAACACGACGGACACACCCATTCCATTGATGCCACCGAGCCACTGAAAAGACTGCCCCAACGTTTTTCGCATGCATGTGGTACACTCGTATCAAGTGCCTGTATCCTGGAAAGGATCGCCCGTATGCCGACCCAACCCATGGCCGAGGTGTTTGGATACCAGATCGATGATGCGTCGGCAGAAGCGGTGCGGCATCGTCAGCATCGGCTGTGCCCGTTTAATAACACGGTGCCGTCTTGCACCAAAGACAAAGCCGAGAATCCGCTTGGCGTGTGCAGCATTTATCATAAAACGGACGTGACCATCACCTGTCCGATCCGATTTCGGCAAGATTGGTTGATTGCCACGGATGCGGCCGGGTTCTTTTTTCCACCAGACACCCGCTGGACATCCCTGACGGAAATTCGCCTCCATGATGCGCATGGCAAATCGGCTGGGAATATTGATGTCGTGCTTGTCTCCTATGACACGGACGGCCATCTGCTCGATTTTGGGGCGCTGGAAGTGCAGGCAGTCTATATATCAGGTAATATCCGCAGGCCGTTCGAGGTGTATATGCAAAATCCGCAGGAGCATGCCCAGTTGGACTGGCAGGGCCAGCGTCACTATCCGCGGGCTGATTTTTTATCATCCTCTCGCAAGCGCCTTGCACCGCAGCTGATCTATAAGGGGGGCATTCTGCATGCCTGGCGGCGCAAAATGGCGGTTGCGGTGGATGCAGCGTTCTTTGCCACCTTGCCGACGCTGCCGCACGTCGATGCAGCAGAGGCCGATGTTGCCTGGCTGGTCTATGATATGCAGGCACACGCGCACGACAACCGCTATCATCTGACCTGTGTTCAGACCGTCTATACGCAGTTTACGCCGGCCCTGCTGCGCATCACGACAACGGAGCCAGGGCCAGAGGACACCTTTCGCCAGCTGCTCCAGCGCAAGCTGAACGAGCGCCAACCGGGGTATTCCGTGTCCTCCGATGTGTCTCCCCTCGTTGACCTCTTCGCGCAGGCCCAGGATGATGGAGAAGAGGAACAGTAGGGTGAAGCAATTATCCTTCCGTGACGGTGAACGTACAGGCCGGCAGCCCGGCGCCATTGTCAATGTGGCGTCGGTGCCGCAGCGCAGCCCATTCCGCTATCCTGGCGGCAAGACCTGGCTGATTCCACATATCCGCGCATGGCTCACCAGCCATCCCACGCCACCGGCGGCGTTTGTGGAACCGTTTGCTGGCGGTGGCAGTGTGTCCCTCACCGTTGCGTGTGAACACCTGGCCGCCCATGTGACCATGATCGAGCTGGATGCGCAGGTGGCCGCCGTGTGGCAAACGATTATCCACGGTGATGCCGCCGGGCTTGCCGCGCAGATTGAACAGTTCGATCTGACCCTCGACACGCTGGCGGCGGCGTTACGCACGATCCCGGAGACCACGCAGCAGCAGGCATTTCACACCATCCTCAAAAACCGCACGAACCGGGGGGGCATCCTGGCACCGGGGGCGGGGCGCGTGAAGACGGGTGAAGCGGGCAAAGGCATCCGCTCGCGTTGGTATCCGGCAACCATCGCCCGGCGTATCCGCGACATTGCTTTGGTTCGCAGCCGGATCACCTTTATCCAGGGGGATGGTCTGGCACTGGCGCGGCAGTGGGCTGACGACCCCGATACGGTCTTTTTTATCGATCCGCCCTATACCGCATCGTCCAAACGGGCGGGCAGCCGCTTGTATCTGCACGCCGAGGTTGACCATGACGCAGTATTTCGCCTGGCGGCTGCGTGTGCCGGGGATGTGCTGATGACGTATGATCATGCTGAGGAAATACACGCCCTGGCTGACCGCTATGGCTTTGATACCGAGCCGGTTGCGATGAAGAGTACGCACCACGCCGAGATGACCGAACTGCTGATCGGGCGCGATCTCGATTGGGCGCGGCAGATCCAGATCGGTTCTGTACAATCGAGAGCCTCTGTACCACCCTCAGAACAGGACTGACCTCCTAGTCACTGCTCTCCCACTCACCCCTCGTTCCTGCTATACTGACATCTAGCACCTGGTATCAGGTGCCGTGTCATCGGGGGGCAGCTTCCCGTTGGCGGTGCGCTGTCGCCTGGCCCATTTTGTCAGGGCTACTCGACACCGCGTTGCCAGTGGCCGGTTCCTCCCCCACGATAACGGCACCCAGCACCCCCAGGGCTGTTTGCACCTACATAACCAGCACAATGCCTCCGAGCATATGCCATTCCCTGTTGCATCGCATATGTGGTCGGAGTGAATAACTTGCAGCACACATCCTGGCCGACGATCCGGCCAGTTGAGTATCACCGCACGACCATCATCAAAACCGCCCGCCGCGAGCCTCGCGGAGATGGGCGACGTGCGTCTGCAAGACCCCCGCTGTGCTGGTTGCTTTCTCCTTTTTATCTCACCGATCTGTGGACTGTCCACAGATAGCATTGTGATTCCCGCCATCCCGGCCACGCACCCGTTGCAGGGGCATATCGCCGGGTAGCTTTCGTCTTTTTCCTCCACCCACCTGGAGGCGCAACATTCTGTTGCAGCCGCCGGTGGGGGGTGGCTGCGTTCTGCTGGAGGAATCCACCTACTATGACCACCCTTGATGACATCCTAGCTGAATTAACCGACCCGTTTGCCCGCGAGGAGATCCAGGTGCGCCCCACCGCCGTCAACCAGGACGGCACATCGGCGTTGGCAGTGCCCTATGCCGACTGGCGCTGTTATCTCCAGCGCCTTGATGAGGCCGTGGGGCCGGAGAACTGGACGATTGAGCTGATTCCTTGGGGGGCAACGCGCATCATTGCGCGCTTGACCATCCTGGGAGTGACCAAGACCGCGACCGGCGAAGGCGATCCCGCCGATGAAAACTGCGGCACGACCGCTGAGGCGCAGGCCAAGAAGCGGGCATGTGCCGAGTTCGGACTCGGCCGATTTTTGTATACCCTGCCCAAGATGTGGGGCAAGGGGAGTGGGTCGCGGAGCAGTTTTCGCTTTAGCGATGGCGAAGAACAGCGCGTGGTGTACGAGATGTACCGCCGCGCTGGGCTGATCCAATCTTCGCATGAACCGATCTTGCAGATTTCGCCAGAGCCGCCCGTGCGGGCTGGCACTGGCAAGAATGGCAGCAACGGCAACGGCAGCAACGGCGACACGCTGGCTCGCGCACGCGCACTCCTCCAGGAGGCCGAAGCGCGGGCAGGCATGACCGGCAGCCAGAACGGCGCGAGCCGTGCCCCGGCAGCCGCCGCACCCCGGCAGCAGCCTGGCGATCTGGCAACGGATCGGCAACTTGGCATGATTGCTATGTTGCTTGCCCCACGCCCCGATGGCCCGGAACGGGATCGGGTAGGGCAGCAGGTTGGGCTGGATCTGACCGACATCAACGGAACGGACGGCGTGCGCACGCTTGGGTTGACTAAGAAGCAGGCCAGTCGGCTGATTGATGTGTTGAAGGCCGACGAGTTGGTGGTCTCATGACCATCCCCATCCCCATCCCAGATGATCCGCTGCAGGTCGACCCGGCCCACCGGCAGACGCTGTACGCGGCGCTCGCTGACCACATCACGTCCCTGACCCGATTCGCC
>RRYU01022488.1_pt1 | contig 32552 bp, 25 predicted proteins | sample 2162651 | NCBI WGS metagenome assembly RRYU01 (sample SAMN10267283, study PRJNA491782) | microbial mat metagenome | isolation source: biomat in the production well | place: Japan: Minami-Kanto gas field, natural gas well KTG3 | collected 2017-06 | reverse complement strand
CCCCCCACACCTGTCGCGGCCGCGTCCCGTTGCTGTTGCACCTGCTGTCACCGGCCCGCCGCCCGATTCAGGTCACCCAAGATCTCGCCGGCTTTTGGGCCAGGGGTTACGCCGAGGTCCGCAAGGAGCTGCGTGGGCGCTACCCCAAGCATGCCTGGCCGGATGATCCGACCCAAGCGACGCCAATCGCGGGCGTCCGTCGTCCCCGGCGGGCTCAGGACTGACCGACAATTCTGGAAGCGGTGCACTGCCGGATGCAGGCTCATAGGCTCGGGCGCAAATATTTGGGCGGCGGAAGACTGCTGCAGGCTGGGTATATACTGAGGCATCGCCTCCTCGGAAGACCCGCCGCCCAAGATGCCCCAGCACACCTTTTTCGCCTCCGCGCCCAAGCATCTGGGGAGCCTGCTCGCGGACGAGCTCACTCGGCTCGGCCTGAAAGAGGCGTCGGAAACCCGCGGTGGAGCCCGGTTCGTCGGTGGGCTCGAGGACGGCTATCGGGCCTGCCTCTGGTCACGAGTCGCCAATCGGATCCTACTGCCGCTCGCACGGTTTCCGGCTGACGGACCTGACGACCTCTACTCGGGCGCAGGGGCCATCCCCTGGGAAGACCATCTTTCGCCGGACCGTACCTTCGCGATCCAGCTCGACGGCACCATCAACGGGGTCACGCATGGTCAGTTCGCGGCCTTGCGGGTCAAGGATGCGATCGCCGATCGATTCACCCGCAGCCTTGGACATCGCCCGAGCGTCGACCCACAGTCACCCGATCTACAAATCCATGTCTATGTCCATCAGGGGCAAGCTTCGGTGAGCATCGATCTGTCCGGGGCTTCGCTGCATCGACGCGGCTATCGCCAGGAGGGCACTGCGGCGCCGCTCAAGGAAAACCTTGCAGCGGCCCTGCTGCTCCGCGCCGGCTGGCCCGAGATCGCGGCCGAGGGCGGGGCATTGCTCGACCCCATGTGTGGCTCAGGGACGCTCATCATCGAGGGCGCCCTGATCGCCGCCGATATCGCACCCGGCCTCCTGCGCGAGCGTTTCGGATTCATGGGATGGCTTCAGCACGACGGAGCCGCATGGCATCGGTTGACCGGGGAGGCCAACTCCCGCCGCATCGCCGGCCTGAACCGCCTCGGGTCCTTGCGCGGATACGACCAGGACCCACGCGCCATCCGGATCGCGCTGGCTGATCTGGCGCGCGCCGGACTCGCCGGTCGGGCGCATTTCGAGCGACGCGAGCTGGCGGACTGCTGGCCCGGTCGACCCGATGACCGCGGGCTGGTGATCGTCAACCCGCCCTATGGTGAGCGCCTGGGCTCCGAGGCGGAGCTGCCGGCACTCTATGCCAGGCTCGGATCCGTGCTCAAGGAGCGCTTCGAAGGCTGGCGGGCTGCCGTCTTCACGGGCAACCCCGATCTCGGCAAACACATGGGGCTGCGCGCACACCGTATGCACCAACTCTACAACGGACCCATCGAATGCCGCCTGCTGCACTTTCGCGTCGAAGTCTCCGAGGCCGTCACCAATCGCCCTCGGGCGCTGGCTCCCGAAGAGCGCAGCGATGGCGCGACCATGCTCGCCAACCGGCTCGCCAAGAACCTCAAGGGCCTCAGAAAATGGCGAATGGCCCAGCACATCGACTGTTTTCGGGTCTATGACGCAGATCTTCCAGAGTATGCGGTGGCCATCGATATCTACGAGGGCGATCAACGCTGGGCCCACGTCCAGGAGTATGCCGCGCCCACGAGCGTGGATCCCAAACGCGCCCGCCAACGATTGCGCGAGGCGCTGGGCGTGATCCCGGAGGTGCTCGAGATCCCGGAGAGCCAGATGTTCTTCAAGGTGCGCCGGCCGCAGAAAGGCAGCGCCCAGTATGAGCGCCTCGCCGAGACGCGCCGCTTTCACCCCGTCAAGGAGGGCGGCTTCCGGTTTCTGGTCAACTTCGAGGATTACCTGGACACAGGGTTATTTCTGGACCACCGCGACATCCGAAGGATGATCGGCGATCTCGCCGAAGGTCGGCGCTTCTTGAACCTCTTCGCCTACACCGGAACGGCCACCGTCTATGCCGCCAAGGGCGGCGCCTCCGCGACGACCACGATCGACATGTCCCGAACCTATCTGGATTGGGCGCGCGATAACCTGGAGCTCAATGGAATCAAGACGAAAGGTCATGAGCTGATCCAGGCCGACTGCCTCCAGTGGTTGGACGACTCCAGGGGACGGCGCCAATTCGACCTGATCTTCCTGGATCCACCGAGCTTCTCCACCTCGAAACGGATGCAGGACACACTGGACGTCCAGCGCGATCACGTCGCGCTGATCCGAGCCACCACGCGTCTACTGGGGCCTGAAGGGCAGCTGATCTTCTCGAACAACCTGCGTCGATTCCGCATGGACCTGGAGGCACTCAGTAATCTCGAGGTCAAAGACATCAGCGCCGCGACCCTTCCCCGAGACTTTCGCCGCAACCCGCGAATCCACAACTGCTGGCAAATTCAGCGAAGGACCTGACGACTGCAGCGCTTGGGGCGATGTTCAGGCGGCTGACTGCAGCGGACCTGCCAGCTTGCTGGCAGGTCCTTTTGCAGCTGTCGCCTCACTCGATGATATAGACCTCGACGCACCGGTTCGCGCGACGACCTCTGTCGGTCACGTTGTCGGCGATGGGGCGGTCGGGACCGTAGCCCCGACCGCTGAGCCGGCCGACGTCGACGCCACGCTCGACCAATGCCTGCATCACCGCATCGGCGCGCTGCTCGGACAGGGACTGATTGAGCTGGACACTGCCGGAGCTGTCGGTATGGCCTTCGATGCGGGCCGCCAGCTCAGGGCGCTCCGCCAACAGCTCCGCGACGCGATCAAGCGTCGGCAGCTCACGCGCGGGCAAGATGGCGCTGCCGCTTTGAAACTGGAGCTCATCGCCACTCAGACTGCACGCGCTCGCCAACAGCGGTCTCGCCCTCTGGGACATCCACCGGTTCAACGACGCCCTCGCCCACGTCGGGCGCCGGCCCCAGGCGCAGGCTCGAATGCGACCTAACGTGCAGCCTCGAGTGCGACCTCAGGCGCAGGCTCGGGTGCGACCTCAGGCGTGGCATCGAGCGCGACGTCAGCAGCGGGCTCCGGGATGGCGCCAGGTCGTTCGGTCCGGTACCCGGCCAACTCGGGGTAATCCCCCAGCATGCTGACACCGAAAAGCGGCTTGAAGACGCCCTTGTGACAGGTCTGACATGCGGCCTTGGGCGCATCCCCGGTGGGGCCGAGCCGGTGCTCCGGATAAAACGGCAGCAGTGGATTCAGATAGGCGTTGTTGAGGGTCCGAACCATACGAATCCCATGCCAGGCCGTGACCCGTTGCGGGGTGCTCTCCTCCCAGACCCCCATGGCCCGCGTATTGTGACAATAGGTACAGTTCACGCCCAGCGACGTGGAGATGTACATCATTAAAGCATAGGTCCATTCCGTCTTCTTGATTGAGTTGCGATTCTCCGATGGCAGCGCCGTCGTCCCCTGAATCGACACCGACGCATCGCCTTCCAGGAAGGGAGTGAGCGGATCGAATGGCAGCGACGAATTGCCGATCTGCCGCACCCCCGCCACGTTTTGCCCTGCCTTGATCCCGGTGATCCCGGCTGACGGCGTCTTGGGGCCAGGATCCGTGAACCAGGTTCCCGATGGAACGGCCTTCCCGCGATGGCAGGTCCAGCAGGTCACCCCGGTCTCAGCGACGTGGCTCTTCCAATTCGTATTGATATCCCGTGTCATCTGCAGCATGCTGCGCGAGATGACCTTGGTGTATTTCTCGTCCGATGCCAGATTCTCTGTATTGTGACAGTACGCGCAGCCCTCTTCCGGCGCCACCCAGGTCGAGATCGCCTGCATGAGGCGCGCGAATTCGAGCGCATCGAGATCGGTCAAGACCTGCACGTTCTGATTGACGTCCTTGGCCAATGGCATGTCCGGATCCGGCGGGTCTCTGGGCTCGGGTATCGGAATGCCGTGATCGTCAGGCGACGATTTGAAGCGATCCAGATCGTCGATATGGATCATGCTCGTGCCCCGTTCACCCCACTGGACGGTCTCGGGACGGTCACAGCCCGCGAGGCTCATGAAAACGCCGATCAGGGCGATACTGAGCGCCAAATTGAACAGCTTGGACTTCCTTTCACTCGGTGTGTGAAAGGGTTCAGTCTGATTTAATGTGTTGCGCTCGATTGCGGATACTGCCGTGCCTGTCGCAGAGTATTGGTGCATACCGATCATCCGCTGATGCCAGGCATTGAGCGGCGCATCGAATAAAGTGCCGGTAGGACGCATCACCAGGTGGAACCTCCAGTGGCGGTTGACCCGAAACTGGCGCACCAGGTGGTCAACCTTATTGTAGTCATCGGTTCCGGAGTGCGCCCCAACGTCAGAATAGCCTGACACCTCACTTTGTCAATTACACTTGTCATGGACTTGACGCAGGACAAGATTGAAGGGCTAAGCGATTACAAAACGCGGACATGATGAGTTGACCTCGACATTGAAGCGAGCTTTCCGCCCGCTTCTTTGTCGACTTTTTCAACGGAGCAAAGCGATGCGACCGACTCTGTTGCGATGGTTTGCGACCGGATGGAGCGGCTCGGCAGTGGCAGACATCGGTATACGCCGACCCCGGAGGTGTCGGTCGGCGGGGTTAACTAGGCAGCGCCATGCGGCTTGAAATTACGGCACCAACCATCAGCCGGGACCAATCGTCCGCCGAAGAAGGAGCAGGGCCCGAGCTCGGCACCCGGCTCGCCGGAAAACAACTGACACTCGCTGCACTTCTGGTCCACCGTGTGCTTCGGATATTTGGCCTGATCGGCCTTGGTGGTATCCAACACGAAACCCATCGACTTTGCGTAGGCGTCCGACTCACTGAGCGCGGGCTTTGCCTCCTCGGCAATGCCGAGACGGCTCAGGCCGAGCGCGGAAGCGCCGACAGCGACCTGGAAAAGGAAGGTACGACGATTACATGAGCTCATTCTCTATCTCCTCGTTTGATCATCTGTTCAATAGTCATCAACACACCCTGGCGACGAAGCCCGGAAGGCTGCTCACCGCTTTCAATCGGCAACGGCTGTGACTGCAACAATCAGCCGGGTCTCGGCTTGGGTTCACACTCTCTGAGGCTTCAGGAAATGAATGCCTCATCAGTGCGCTGGTCACCGGCATTGTCGACCCAAGTCGCAGTGATCCTGTCCCCAACGGAGCCCCCGCGGAAGCAAAACGAGAGCAAGGGATTCGTCGAGACCGCAATACTCAGCTTCGCTTCCAGAAGGAGTCGCTCACCAAGCGCTACCCGAACGTCCGTAATGAAGTGCGGTGGTACTAACCGGCCCCCAGCATCCGCCCGCATCCCCGTTTCCATCGGATGCGGCATCAAGATCAACACTTCCGTCACGCCATCCTTAGACCTGGCTCGTATCCGGATCGGCGCACCCAAAAAGACACCTCCGCAAAGATCGTGAAGCCTAGCTCCGTGAGCCGGAACACCTATGGAGGAGCTGATGGTTTGCCATTCCGGGCAACCATCGGCCCGCGATTCGCAAACGCGGTACCCGATTCGCGCCATTATCAGTCGCTAAGGCGACTGTGAATGGCCACGCATGCCGGTTTTACGGAAACCGCCGGAGCTCATCGCTTCCCTATGTACAACCGCCAACCGTCACCTTGGTCCCCTTGGACGCCGAATACAGGCGACCGTTTGCTCTGACCACGGCGTGGACGACTCCGCTTTGGGCCAACTTGAGTCGCACCGACACGCTCGGCTCCGTTCCCTCCAAGATCCTGAAAGCGACCGCGAGTGGAAAGGGATTCAACTCGACGAGAATGAAGATGTCCTCGACCTTGGACATCGCGCTGCTCACCGACACTGGAACCACAGCTCCATCCTCCACGACCTCCGGAAGTGTGATCTGGATCGCGGTGTCGTTCTCCTCCGGAACACCACCCAATCCGGCGAGTGCGCCCTTGAGGGTCGTGGCATTGAAGGTGCCATGATCCCAGCCCGACGCCCCGCTTCGGCCCGGGAGAAGACCCAAGCCAACGAGCGCCAAATAGATACCACTGACCCTGATGAAGTCGCGCCTAGTCTGCTCGACCTCGCTCGGCCGGCCGGCATCGAGGTCGTTCGATCGGGCAGGAGCCGACATTGGCCTTGTTATCGAAAGACGCTTATTGGGCACTTCGAACGAATCGCACATGGTGCCGCTCGGCCTTAGACAAATTCAGCACGCCTTCGGGGCCGAAGCTCAGTCCATACGCAAAAGAGTCGGAATCCTCGCCGGGCCGTGACGAATCACTCCAATAAACGCCCGGAGGCGTCGCCGGAAAAATGGTCAGGTTGGTCCGCGGGTTCTGGCATTGACGCTCGGCGATCATGGCCAGCTCACGAATCTTCGGCAATCGCCAGTCGCCAAAAAACCAAACGCCGCTGCGGTTGGCATCTGCCGCCTCTTTTTGGGCCTCTTCCCAGGAGTATTCCGCGGCAATCCCCTCGCATGTCTCCGACGACCATTCTTGCCCAGCCGAGCATCGGACCCATGTCAGGTTTGCTTCCCGATCTGTGACCGTGCCATCGCCGTTGTCCACAAACCTCTCCGTCGGGGACGACAAAGGGTACTCGGTCGTATCGCAGGTCTGATCTGCACCGACTTGCAACGAACCCAGAAAAAGGACCAGGGAAAACGCAATTTTCATGGAGATACAGGGACGACCCGAAGACGATATACGGCTGAATTCCGATGGCCTTAATGAGCGATGCCGATCCCTGGCATCGACGCTCAGGATGGCGGGAATCCCCGGACAGGAAGACCCGCGCCCCTGTCACGAGGCTATTTGTCGACCCCGAGACCAGTCGGCGTCCGCGCATATCCGGTCCCGGACTCCACCACGATCGGCGTCGTCTGGTGCGTCGCCAGCCCGGGCTTGATCTCCTTCCCGCGATGCAGCATGAAGGCATAGGCCTCCAGGGCCGTCATGTCGTCGCCATTGACATCAAGCCTGGTTCCGGCCTGCGGATTTTCGATGCACCAGTTCACCATCTCGCGGAATGGGATCACCTTGCCGTACATCGTCATGTATTTCGGGAAGGTGTGCGGATTGGACGCGGCGGTATCCGGATGACAGTTGCCGCATGCCAGACCGTTCGTCGTCATGTCCGCCCGACTGCCATGCCAGAGGTGATAGCCATGGTCGACCGACTTGAGCAAGGCGGCCTCCTGCTCGGCCAGCTCCTCGGCCGTGAAGGGCGCACGAGCCGAGGCGATGTTGGTCACAAGTATTGCCGACACCGCGGCCGCAACCGATAGACCCCAGATGGTCTTTCTCTTCTGTTTCGTCATCTTCTATTCCCCTTAGACCTTGAAGCCGTCTCTCATGAATGGTGTCAGCGAATCCTCGAACGGCTTGTATTGGACCAGCCCCTCGAACGACTCGGTCAGATCGATGACCTGCGTGCCCTGACCGTCGGTCGCGATCGAAGGGTCTGCCCGGTTCATCTGGGTCTCGGGGAACGCAAGCTCGACCGGCGGATAGGGCCAAGGCCAGGACGTGCTCATCGCGGCAACGGAGCTCATGTTCCCGATGCGATTGTAGAGCGTCTGATGGACATGGCCGTGATAGGACATGACGTTTTGGAACTTCGAGAGGATCTCGCGAATCTCCGGTGCGTCCGATGTCTGGAAGTTCCAGCGTGGGTAGTAGTCCCAGAGCGGCGAGTGCGTGAAAACGACGACGGGCGTATCGGGGGCGAGATCCTTGACGTCCTTCGCCAGCCATTCGAGCTGCTTTTCGTGGATTCCCCAGGGTCCCGGGATCGGACTCTCCAGCATCTCCATGACGGTCATGCGCTCCAAGGGCGTCAAGCCGGGCTCCGACCAGAAATCTCTGACCAGGATGGAGTTGAGGCCGATGAAGTGGACACCCTTGTGATCGAACGACCAGGTCTCGTCGCCAAAGAGCCCGCGCCAAGCATCACCCATGTCGAGATACCAGTCGTGCTCTCCCGGGATGATCTTGAGCGGCATCTTCAGGTCCGCGAGGATCTTCTTGCCCTTCACCAACTGGTCTTCGGTCCCGTTCTGCGCCACGTCACCACCGAACAGGACAAAGTCGGGCAGCGGCGTCATCGCATTCACCTGAGCCACGGCGTCCGCGAGTTGGACGTCGAACTTGTGATCGGGAATGCTGTACAGATGCGCATCGCTGATGATGGCGAAGCGAAACGGCTCGACACCCCGATTTCCTGTCTGCGCACGCACGATGTCGACCACACCGAGGTTAATACCCACGGCCTGGGCGACCAGTGTGGTCAAGCCAGCCTTGCCGGCGAACGACAGGAACTGTCTTCTACTCTTGTCTACACTCTCAGTCATCGCTCTCTCCACCTCTTTTATTGGGCACCTGTCATTCAGGGCGCCAGTGAAACATGGTTAATCGATCCCGAGTAGCCGGTGAGCGCATTGGCGGGGAGGTTAGCAGCGGAACCGCGAATCCAATGCCGACCCGCGGGACTTCAACCCGCCAATAAGTGGGGTTTAGATTTCTATTTCAGACGGCGCAATTACCCATTCAATTTTTTGATGTGGGTATCATGTAGCGGTTATAAGAGGAGTGTCAAGTATCCGACAAAAAGTTTTTATTTGCAGGATGATTCGCATTCCATTAAGTAAACATATTAGCGATCGCAAATAGCCCTAGGCGGTGCCGACAGCATCGAATGCCATTGCCAGCCAGACGATAACATCCTGGATGATAGGGGTTTTCCATAGAGCGGAGGACGTCGGCGTCCTTGGCTCCCCGGCATGTGGGGGAGTTCAGGAGCGCCCGGCCTCGAAAAGGAGAGGTCGAGCATTTGCCATCCCCGGCAGCAACAGCACATCCATGCGCCGCACGAAACGCTGATGTGGTCAGCGTTCACTAGGCACGAATGAGGATGACTAAAAATGGCCACGGCTGCCGCAACGTAATGTAATAACAAAACGGGGATGTTCGAGTCTCATACCTTGTGAAACGCCAATGAAATCAGCGTTTGCCGCGGCGCATGGATGTATCGCTCTGATTTTTGACTCGGATAGCGAATAATCAGCGTCTGTGCCAGTGCAGCGCTCATTCCTGATCGGGCCAAAATTGACCCGTTGGGATGCAGCCCAGCCCACTTGGGCATCCTCATGACCTGGACCTGAACCCCAGACGCGCCATCTCATTTGGGGTCCCGCGATGGGTCCTCGAGCCACGTTGGACCAAGCCGCATTGATGGCCCGACCGGTCCGACCGGAGCCGTCCGGCCAGCCCATTGCACGCTTCACGAAATCGGCTGCGTCTCAGATCGCGAAGACCGGACTCGCCCTGCCGGCCCGGAAGATGTGGAGGGGCGCCCGCACAAGGTTCGAAAGGGGCTTGCCGTTCCCGGGAACTTAGCGCTCTGGCTGCGGCTCCACGAGTTGGCGGCGGTCGCTATCGCCCCGCGCTCGGCTCAGCCCAGCGGTTGTGGAATTCGACCCCAGCGTATATGGTTGCGCGCTGGCAGGTGCTCGGCGCTCTTGCGGGTGAAACTCTCAGCGACGATCGGGCAAATGCAACGAGCAAAGATCCCGATATCGACTGAACCCCCCATGGCAGCCGGTCTGACAGCGTCCAGACGACAGCGACCGCAGGCAATGGCCGCATCAAGCTCATGAATAGGTTCTTACTCCCCCTATGCTCGAGGTGACACAGCTCGAATGCCGACGCGGAGACCGCCTGCTGTTTTACGGGCTCGACTTCACTGTCACCGGCGGCGTGCTTCTCCATGTTCGTGGTGCAAACGGCAGCGGCAAGACGACCCTGTTGAGATCCCTCTGCGGGCTCTTCACTCCTGATTCGGGCGAGATCCGCTGGAAGGGCGAGTCGACACGGAGCCTCGGCGCGGAATATCGCCGCGACCTGCTCTACTTCGGACACTTGAACGGAATCAAGAGCGACCTGACAGGTATCGAGAACTTGCGTGTGTCTGCAACCCTTGATGCGGATCTCGTGGACGAGTCGGCAATCTGGGCCGCGCTCGCCCGGATCGGACTGGGGGGCTTCGAAGATCTGCCGACACGCATGCTCTCGCAGGGACAAAAGAAGCGGGTCGCACTGGCCAGGCTCATCCTGAGTGGTGCGCCTCTTTGGGTCTTGGACGAGCCTTTCACCGCCCTGGACGTCGGGGCCATCGAGCTTCTCGAGACCCTGATCTCCGAGCATGTGGCCGCGGGGGGCATGGTGATCCTGACGACCCATCAAGAGGTCGGACTCACCTCGGGTCAGGTCGAACGGCTGCACCTCGGAGGCTGACCGCAGATGCTCCGAGTCTTCTGGTGCGTTCTGCAGCGCGACCTGACCCTGGCCCTTCGACGCCGCACGGATGTCTTGACCACGCTTTTCTTCTTCATCATCGTGGTCAGCCTGTTCCCGCTGGGTGTCGGCACCGAGCGGGAGGTCTTGAAGATCCTGGGCCCGGGCGTAGTCTGGGTGGCGGCCCTCCTCGCCTCGATGCTGGCCTTGGAGCGGCTGTTCGCGGCGGACTACGAGGACGGCACGCTTGAGCAGATGGTATTGGCCGCGCAACCCCTGTCTTTGCTTGTGCTCGCCAAGATCACCGCGCACTGGCTCTTGACTGGCCTGCCGCTGGTGCTGATCGCCCCGCTGGTCGGGATGCAGTACCATCTGTCGGGCGATGCGATCCTGGTCATGATGGGCGCACTCCTCGTCGGGACGCCGATCCTGAGCCTGATCGGCGCCATCGGCGCAGCCCTCACCTTAGGTCTGCGCGGCGGCGGTATCCTCCTGTCCCTCCTGATCCTGCCGCTCTACATTCCAGTGTTGGTTTACGGGGCCGGGGCGGTCGAGGTCAGCAGCATCGATTTGGCCGACATCCGACCTTATTTCGCCCTCTTGGGGGCCTTCCTGGTGATCGCTCTGACCTTCGCGCCGCTCGCATCATCGGCGGCTCTGAAGATTTCACTCGAATAAACCGAAAGAAGAATCCTTCACCAATGGCTTTGAACTGGTTTAGATTTGCAGCCCCGGCCTCCTTTTACCCGATCGCCGGCCGCCTCGTACCCCTGTTCTGGGTTTCGACGGCCCTGCTTCTGCTGGTCGGTCTCTACTGGGGCTTTTTCCAGACGCCCGACCAGCTCGGCGGAACCAATCCGCAGAAGGAGTACTACCGGATCATCTTCATCCACGTCCCAGCCGCGTGGATGTCCATGTGGCTGTATGTGGTGATGGCCGGCTGGGCAGCCGTCGGACTGGTGTTCAACACGCGGCTGTCCTTTATGATGGCGAATGCAGTGGCCCCGACAGGCGCGATATTCACCTTCCTGGCCCTCTGGACAGGGGCCTTCTGGGGGCGCCCGAGTTGGGGCACCTATTGGGACTGGGATCCCCGCCTGACCACGGAGTTGATCCTGTTTTTCATGTATATCGGCTACATTGCCCTGCACTCAGCGATCGACGACACGCGCCGCGCGGATCGGGCAGCTGCCCTCCTGGCGATCGTCGGCCTCGTGATGGTTCCCCTGATCTTCTGGTCGGTCAATTGTCCGGATCCCAACCAATGTGCTGCGCTGCATCAGCGATCCGACCTGACGAGAATCGAAGAGAACATCCTGTTCTCGATGCTGACGGTGACCCTGGCATTCTGGATGTATTCCTTTGCGACCACGCTGATGCGGCTGCGAAACATCATCTTGACCCGCGAAGCAGACAGTACCTGGGTCCAGGATATGCTGCGCGCCGCTGGGCCTAGAGAGGGCTCGACATGATCGATTTTCTGGCTCAAGGTGGTTACGCCTTTTTCGTCTGGGGTGCCTACGGGATGACCCTGGCTCTGCTCGTCGCAGAAATTCTGCAATTGCGCGCCCAACGGCGAACCATTTTGGCCCGTCTTGGTCGATTGATCCGGATGCGCGACTCTGGAGTGAAGCAATGAAAGCAAGACAACAACGTTTGGTCTTCGTCGGCCTAGCCATCGTCGGGATCGGTGCGGCCTCGGCCCTCGCACTGAGTGCACTCAACAGCAACATCTCCTACTTTTTCAGTCCGTCTCAGGTCCTTGCGAACGAGGCTCCGGCGGAGCGCGTCTTCCGTCTGGGGGGGCTCGTCGTCCCGGGCACGATTTCGCGCGAGGACGGGGACGGCCTCACCGTCAAATTCGACGTCACCGACAATGACGGGATCGTGACCGTCGCCTACACGGGCATCCTGCCGGACCTCTTCAGCGAAGGTCAGGGCGTCGTGACCCGAGGACGGCTCGGCTCGGATGGCGTGTTCGTCGCCGAGGAGGTCCTCGCCAAGCATGACGAGGAGTACATGCCACCGGAGGTCGCCGCTTCGCTCAAAACCGCGCACGCCACGGGCGTCGTGGACGGGGCTGGCGCCTCAAGCGCACAGGGAGCGTCCAACTGATGGTTCCTGAGCTTGGTCACTTTGCGCTCATCCTCGCCCTCGCCATCACCCTGGCGCAGGCATCGGTCCCGCTGCTGGGGACCTTCACCGGAAATCGCCGCTGGATGGAGATGGCACGTCCCCTCGCACAGGGCCAGCTCACCTTCGTTGCGATCGCCTTCGTCGCGCTCCTCCATGCTTTTCTGACGGACGACTTCTCGGTCCGCTATGTCGAGAGCCATTCCAACACCCTGATGCCGATCGTCTATAAGGTCTCGGCCATCTGGGGTGGTCATGAGGGGTCACTGCTTCTCTGGGCACTGATGCTGGCGGGCTGGGGCGCCGCGGTCGCTGCCTTCAGCAAGAATCTGCCGCTGCCGATGATCGCACGGGTCATCTCCGTGCAGGGGATGATTGCGATCGGGTTCCTGCTGTTCATGATCCTGACCTCAAACCCCTTCGATCGCCTCTTTCCGGCTCCGCTCGAGGGCCGCGATCTGAATCCGCTTCTGCAGGACTTCGGGCTGGCGATCCATCCGCCGATGCTCTACATGGGCTATGTCGGCTTCTCGGTCGCCTTCGCCTTTGCGATCGCTGCTCTCATGGGCGGCAAGCTGGACTCGGCTTGGGCGCGATGGTCGCGACCCTGGACCACGGCCGCCTGGGTCTTCCTGACCCTCGGCATCGCCTTGGGCTCCTGGTGGGCCTACTACGAGCTCGGCTGGGGCGGCTGGTGGTTCTGGGATCCCGTCGAGAACGCGTCCTTCATGCCCTGGCTGGCCGGAACGGCGCTGATCCACTCGCTGGCGGTCACCGAAAAACGGGCAGCTTTCAAGAGTTGGACAGTGCTGCTCGCCATCTCGGCCTTTTCCCTGTCGCTCTTGGGTACCTTCCTGGTTCGCTCCGGCGTGCTGACGTCCGTCCATGCCTTCGCTACGGACCCGGAGCGCGGTACCTTCATCCTGATCTTCCTGTGCATCGTGATCGGCGGATCGCTTGCCCTCTACGCCTGGCGCGCGCCGACGATCGCGAGCGGTGGGCGCTTCGACCTGCTCTCGCGCGAGAGCCTGCTCCTCGTCAACAACCTCCTGTTCACCACCCTGACGATCTTGGTCTTGTTCGGAACGCTCGCGCCGCTGATCTACGAGGCCGCCGGCTGGGGCAAGATCTCGGTCGGCTTTCCCTGGTTCAACAAGATGTTCATCGCCATCTCGCCGTTTTTGATCGTGGCCATGGGTATCGGGCCCTTGACACGCTGGAAGCATGACGAGCCCGCGCGGCTGCTTCGCTCACTTTGGATCGCACTCGCGCTCAGCGTCGTGGTCTTCGTCGTCGCGCTGCAGCCGATCTTCGAAGACGGCGGCTTCTACATGGCCTTCGGTCTCAGCATGAGCGCCTGGCTGGTCGTCAGCCATCTGATCAACCTGGGTGAGCGCATGAAGAACAAGGGTGGCTTGAAAGCTTTGGTCGCCGACATGAAGGGTCAGCAGAGCCGAAGCTACTATGGGATGTGGACGGCTCATATCGGGATCGCCGTATTCATCGTCGGCGTCACCATGGTCTCCATCCATGGCTCCGAGACCGACGTGCGCATGTCCCCCGGCGACGTCTACGAAGACTCGGGCTATCGGTTCCAGTTCAATGGCGTTCAGACCGTCCAGGGACCGAATTACATGGCCCAACAGGGCGAGTTCATCGTCTACAAGGGTGACCGCAAGATCACCGAGCTCTACCCCGAAAAGCGATCTTATTTCTCGGGCGGCATGCCGATGACCGAAGCGGCGATCAACGCCGGGTTCCTCCGCGACCTCTATGTCTCGCTCGGCGAGCCCGTCGGTACTCAGGGGGACTGGGCCCTGCGGGTCTACTACAAGCCCTTCGTGAGGTGGATCTGGCTCGGCGCCATCTTCATGAGTCTAGGGGGCATCCTGGCCATGACTGACCGTCGTTACCGGACGGCTCGCCGCACGGCAGAGGTCCCGTCGGGGGCCGCGGCGGCACGCTCATGACCGCAAAGTCCTTGCCCATGGGTCAGTCGAAGACGCGAGCGCTGATCCCGCTCCTCATCTTCATGGCGTTGGTCGCCCTGTTGTTCTACGGGCTGCAGCTGGATCCACGGAAGGTTCCGTCACCGCTCGTGGGTAAGCCCGCGCCGAGCTTCGAGCTCCCGTCTCTGGAGGACCCGAACCGCATCGTGACCAGTGAGATGCTCTTAGGGCGAGTCTCATTGGTGAATATCTGGGCCTCCTGGTGTCCTTCGTGCCGTCAGGAGCACGGCGAGCTCATGCAGATCGCGCGCGCCAATCCAGAGCTCCAGGTGATCGGGTTCAACTGGAAAGACACACGTCCCGAGGGGCTCGAGATGCTGAGACGCTACGGCAACCCCTATGTGGTGAGCGCCTACGACCCAGACAATCGATACGGTCTGCACTGGGGCGTCTACGGCGCACCCGAGACCTTTATCGTCGACGCCGAAGGCATCATCCGTTACAAACACATCGGCCCGGTCGATCGCGTAGTCTGGGAAAATAAGATTCGCCCGATCGTCGAGCAGTACAGACCCAAGCCATCATGACCCGACGTACCCACCCACTGTCTTTGCTCGCGCTTCTTCTCGTCGGGGTCTTGGCGTTCGGAAACGCCTCAGCCTATACGCTGGAAGAGTTCACGTTCGAGAGCCAGGCCGAGTTCAACACCTTTCGTGATCTCATCGCGAAGCTGCGCTGTCTTGTCTGTCAGAACGAATCACTCGCGAGCTCACAGGCCGGAGTCGCACAAGACCTCCGCGAGGAAGTCTATCGAATGATCCAAGAGGGTCAGAGCGAAAAGCAAATCGTGACATTCCTCGTGGATCGCTACGGCGATTTCGTCCTCTACGAACCGCCGATCAAACCCTCGACCTACATCCTCTGGTTCGGTCCCTTCATCTTTCTCGGCCTTGGTGCCTATATGCTCTTTCGGACGCTCGGCCGCAAGAAAGACGAGCCCGAGCAGGATCTGAGCGACACCGAGCGAGACCGTCTCCAACATCTGCTCGCTTCCAGCAGCGACAACCAAGAAAAAAGCAAATGACGATCTTCTGGATTCTGTGCGCCGGCCTGATCGGTCTGGCGCTGTTTTTTGTCGCCCTGCCACTCTTGAGATCCGAGACAACAGCGGACTCGCCCGAGCAGGATGAGCTGAATCTCGAGGTGTTCAAAGAACGCCTCAAGGAGTTGGACGCTGACCTCGCTGCCGGCTTTCTCGAGCAGAGTCAGTATGCCTCCGCGCGCCGTGATCTGGAGCGCGACCTGTTGCGCGACGTCGATGGAGATTCCGCCGCTGCGGTCCGATCCGGATCGTCCGGAGGTCGTTGGCTGGCGCTCGTGCTCGCCATCGCGGTGCCCGCCACGGCCGTCTATCTGTATCTCGAAATCGGTGAGCGAGAGATGATCCAGCGGATGGAAGCCCTTGCCTTCGGCGGTGACACGCCCCAGACCTTCATCGGCCCCGACGGACAGGAGCTGCCGCCGCTCGAAGTCTTGGTGCAGCGCCTCGCCGAGCGCTTGAATGATGATCCGGGCAACATCGAAGGCTGGCTGATGTTGGGGCGCACCTACTTCACGATGCGCCAACCCGCACAAGCGCTCGAAGCCATCTCCAGGGCCTACCTCCTGGCTCCCGAACGCCCGGAGGTCGCACTCGCCTATGCCGAGGCTCTCGCCGCCAACAGCAACAACAGTCTCGAGGGCGAACCAGCCAAGCTGATCGAGCAGGTCTTGGAGCGCGAGCCCGACAATACCAGTGCGCGTTGGTTGTCGGGTATGCTGTACTATCAGCGCGGCCAGTTCACAGCGGCAGCCACGTCCTGGCAACGCATCCTTGATGAGATGGAACCGGGCTCGGAAGATGCCGAGGACATGCGCGGGATGATCGCAGAGGCGAGATCACAGGCCGGTACAATGCCGCCTGACCTCGCGCCTCCCGACAGTGGCGCCGCGACCGACCCCCAAGAATCGACGCCCACATGGGTCGCGGCGGAATCGGCCGAGCCGGCCCCCTTGGAATCGCTGCCGGCGCAAGCAGAAAACGTCCAAACGAATGACGGCGCAGACGCCATCAAAAATCCGGACCTCGAGACCAACCGCTCGCTCACCGCTCGGGTCACCATGGACGAAGCGATCTTGGAGCGCACTGCACCGGATGATATCGTGTTCGTCTTCGCGCGAGCCGCCGCCGGACCGCCGATGCCGCTCGCTGTGCAGCGCATTCAAGTCAAGGACCTCCCGGCGAGCGTCACCTTGGACGACAGTATGGCAATGATGCCGGCGATGAGCCTATCCTCCTTTCCGCAGGTCGTCATCGGCGCACGCATATCAAAGAGCGGACTCGCCACGCCGCAACCCGGTGACCTCGAGGGCGAAGTGGGCCCGATCGACAGCAGCCAAACCGATCAGATCGCGGTCACGATCGATCGGATCAGGGATTGAACCGAGTTCAGCCGAGTGCAGACGATTGCGTCGGTTGGAGACGTCGCTCTGAGACCACCGAGGGTTCGGAGCCAGATGCGGTTCAAGACATTGAAGGCATAACGAGTTGAACCGCGTCGGCGTTCACGCCGGTCGTTTTGTTCAAGGCCAAGCATCTACCCGAGACAAGGCTGTCGATCAGAACGCGGGTTAGACTCCGGTCTTTTCGTAGACACCGACGAGCTCAGTCCGAGCGAGGATGTGCTCATCCATCGCAAGGAGCAGCTCGTCTTTGGTCGGAGTCCCCAAGGCACTCGGCAGTTGGACGTCGAGCGCATAGAGACGGTGGAAATAGCGGTGGCAGCCGATCGGCGGGCAGGGGCCCCCATAGCCGGTCTGGCCCCAACTGTTGATGCCCTGACCGGTTCCTTCGGGGAGCTGTCGAGAGGCGATACCCTCGGCCAGCACCCCGGCCGGAGGCAGGTTGTAGAGGATCCAGTGATCCCAGACCATCCTCGGAGCCGACGGATCCGGCGCGTCGGGGTCGTCGACGATCAGCACCAGGGACCGGGTCCCTTCGGGAAGACCCTCCCACGCCAGAGGCGGTGAGATGTCTTCACCTTCACAGGTATATCGGCTTGGAATCTGTCCACCATCCACAAAAGCATCCGACTTGAGAACCAATGACATCTTTGTGTCTCCAGAGATGTGCTACGCTATATTTCAATCGCAACCGGTTGTTGCACTGATGCGCCCCATGGCCTTCAAGCTTCGCCGACGGGATTCGAGCCCCGCATCGGGACACTGGTATTTGACAGCGACCCGGGCGATCGATTCAAGACAGCTCGAGCCTAGCATCTTGCGGAGCCGGACCGGGTATCGCGAAGGGTCGCGGGTGAACCGGATCAGGTCGCCTTACCGGCCCTATCCGTCAGGATAGCGCGAATCGCGGGATTGATCCTGGAATGATCAGGAATGGACGCGCACGACATGTTCGTTCCGTGCCTTGGAATCGAGTTGATTTAGGGCTGCTCTTTCCTCCCTAGCTGTGCGTCCTTCGGCGGCCGATTGGCCGCTTTTTTTCGACCTCGATCACGCTCGCAAGCAATTCTAGCGGCCTGCGCTCTGCCGGCCCCGCATGGCGGCAACGACCTCTCGGGCGATTGATCTGAGACAGACACCACGGCGAATTCGACCGGATCAACACCCGGAGTGACCCGCGAGACGGTATAATTTCGCCTCGGATTCGACCCTGACGGGGAGCCTGCAAATGCCCCGCGCCTCATCCAATCGCCACTACAGGATCACCGATGTCTGATTACAACGCCGAGGACGTCCGCAACATTGCCCTAGTCGGTCATGCCGGAGCCGGCAAGACGACTCTAGTCGACGCACTGCTCGCCGCCACCGGCGTGATTCCGGCCCCCGGCAGCGTCACCAAAGGAACCACGGTTTGCGATTTCGATGTGATGGAGAAGGAGCTGCTCCATTCGCTGGATTCAGCCATCACCAGCTTCACTGCGCATAATAAGCACGTCAATCTGATCGACACCCCCGGCTATCCGGACTTTCTCGGACGCGCCATATCGGTGCTACCGGCCGTCGAGACGGTTGCCGTCGTGATCAATGCGCAATCGGGTATCGAGCCCATGACGCTCCGGATGATGAAGGCCGCGGACAACCGCAACCTTTGCCGGATGATCATCGTGAACCAGATCGATGCTCCAGACGTGGACCTCGCTCAACTGACCGAGCAGATTCGAGACACCTTCGGTGCAGAGTGCCTGCCGATCAACCTCCCCGCCGACGGCGGGAAACGGGTCATCGACTGCTTCTTCCAGCCCAGCGGCGAGGGTGCTGATTTCTATTCGGTCGCAGAGGCACACAGTCAGATCATCGATCAGGTCGTCGAGGTCGACGAGGCACTCATGGAGCTCTACTTGGAGCAGGGACAGGATCTCAAGCCCGAGCAATTGCACGACCCGTTCGAGACTTCTCTACGGGAAGCCCATCTGATTCCCATCTGCTACTGCTCGGCGACCACCGGCGCCGGCATCAAGGAGCTCGTCGAGATCATCACCCGCCTGATGCCGAACCCGTCCGAAGGAAATCCCCCGCCCTTCCTCAAGGGTGAGGGTGCGGCCATGACCCCGGTCATAGTCAGCCCGGACCCGAGCAAGCATTCCATCGCGCATGTCTTCAAGATCATCAACGATCCATTCCGGGGCAAGCTCGGAATCTTCCGGATCCATCAGGGCAGGATCACCCCGCAGAGTCAGCTCTTCATCGGTGATGCGCGCAAGCCCTTCAAGGTCAACCATCTGTTCCGCCTCCATGGCGCCGAGCAGATCGAGGTCTCGGAAGGCGTGCCCGGAGACATCCTGGCGGTCTCGCGGGTCGACGACATCCACTTCGACGCGGTGCTCCACGACTCGCACGACGAGGACCATTTCCACCTGTCCAGCCTCGAATGCCCGGTTCCTTTGTTCGGCCTCGCCATCCACACCAGCAAGCGGGGGGATGAACAGAAATTGACCGATGCGCTGCACAAACTGGAGTCCGAGGACCCCTGCTTCCACGTCGAGCACAATGCCGCTGCGAACGAGACGGTGATGCGCGGGCTCGGCGAGCTTCACCTGCGCGTGCTGCTCCGCCGTCTGTCCGAGCAATACCATGTGGACGTCGAGACCCACCCGCCAAGTATCCCTTACCGCGAAACCATCACGGCTCAGGCCGAGGGACATCATCGGCACAAGAAGCAGACCGGTGGGGCCGGTCAGTTCGGCGAAGTCTATCTTCGCGTCGAGCCGATGGAGCGTGGCGCCGGTTTCGAGTTTGTCGACGCCGTCGTCGGAGGCGTCATCCCGGGCAACTTCATTCCCTCCATCGAGAAGGGCGTGCGCCAGGTGCTGGAGGAAGGCGCCATCGCCGGCTATCCGATGCACGACGTCCGGGTGACGGTCTACGACGGCAAGTTCCATCCAGTCGACTCCAAGGACATCGCCTTCGCCACGGCCGGACGCAAGGCATTCATCGATGCCGTCGAGAAGGCCCGGCCGGTCCTGCTCGAGCCCATCGTCAAAATCCGAATCACGGCTCAAGGCACCGCGATGGGCGACCTCGCGGGCGACCTCTCCAGCCGACGCGGCCGCATCAACGGCAGCGACAGCAAGAGCCGCGGCCGAATCGTGATCGAGGGAGAGGTCCCGCTGGCGGAGCTCAACGGTTATGACGCCCGCCTCAAAGCCATCACCGGCGGCGAAGGCACCTACAGCATCGAGCTCAGCCATTACGACACGGTGCCATCAAACATACAGAAGCAGCTCGCCGACGCCTACCAGCGCGCTGAGGACTGATGGCAAGCCGCCCGGGGCACCGCGCCCCGGGCGCCGACTGAGAGTCTGCCGCCCTCTTTTCAGTCGATTTCAGTGGCGCCGAACCCCACGACCGGCTGAGCAGACATGCGGCCATCTTGATGTCCAAAACCACCAGTTCATTGAACCGCTCTACCTACCCGTCGCCATCCACGACGACACTCGGGTGTCCGGATTCGCGTTAAACCTCATCTACCGCGATGGCAGCGGACTCACGAGAGACCGATGCCATCCAGCCAAGCTGCATGGCATGGCCGGTCGCGCTCTATCCACTGACACCGACCGGCCATGAATTGGCCAGATAAATTCTCAGCATTGTAAATCGGGCGTGCTGATATAATCCGGGCTTTGCCCGTGCCGACCGCTTCGACCGCTTCCGGGAAACACCATGACCAACAAGCCCGATATCGATCCCCAAGAGACACAGGAATGGCTCGATTCGCTCGAGGCCGTGCTCGAGAACGAAGGCGTCGAGCGCGCCCATTTTCTGCTGGAGCGACTGATCGACAAGGCCCGCCGCTCTGGGGCCTATCTGCCCTTCACGGCCAATACCGCCTATGTCAACACCATCCCGGTTCAACAGCAGGACAGATTTCCCGGCGATCGGGCGATGGAACGCCGGATCCGCTCGTTCGTGCGCTGGAACGCCATGGCCATGGTGGTCCAGGCGAACCGCCTCTCGACCGAGCTGGGGGGGCACATCTCGAGCTTTGCCTCCTCGGCGACCCTGGTCGACGTCGGCTACAACCATTTCTTTCGCGCGCGGACCAAGGACAACGGGGGGGATCTGATCTTCTTTCAGGGCCACTCGGCGCCCGGCATCTATGCCCGGGCCTTCCTGGAGGGACGCATCAGCGAAGAGCAGCTCTACAACTTCCGTCAGGAGGTGGACGGCAACGGACTCTCCTCTTACCCACACCCCTGGCTGATGCCCGACTTTTGGCAGTTCCCCACGGTGTCGATGGGCCTGGGTCCGCTCATGGCCATCTATCAGGCGCGTTTCATGCGCTATCTCAGCGACCGTGGGCTCGTGAATACGACCGACCGCAAGGTCTGGGCCTTCCTGGGCGACGGCGAGATGGACGAGCCCGAGTCGCTCGGGGCCATCTCGCTGGCAGCACGCGAGCGCCTGGACAATCTCGTCTTCGTGGTCAACTGCAACCTGCAACGCCTCGACGGACCCGTACGCGGCAACGGCAAGATCATTCAGGAGCTGGAGGCCGTCTTCCGCGGGGCCGGCTGGAACGTCATCAAGGTCGTCTGGGGCAGCTACTGGGACCCCTTGTTCGCTCGCGATAAGCAGGGTCTGCTGCTCAAGCGCATGGAGGAATGCCTCGACGGCGACTATCAAGCGTACAAGGCCAAGGGTGGCGCCTACACTCGCGAGCACTTCTTCGGAAAGTATCCGGAGCTGAAGGATATGGTCGCCAATATGACCGACGAGGACATCTGGCGCCTCAACCGTGGCGGCCACGACCCGGTGAAGGTCTACGCGGCCTACGACGCGGCCATGCGGATGAACGGCAAGCCGACCGTGATCTTGGCGAAGACCGTCAAGGGCTATGGGATGGGCGTCGCCGGCGAGGGCATGAACATCACCCATTCCCAGAAGAAGATGGGCGAGACCCATCTCAAGGCCTTTCGCGACCGTTTCAACATCCCGATCTCGGACGATCAGATCGGTGCTGCGCCCTTCTACAAGCCTCCGCAGGACAGTCCGGAGATGCAGTACATGCACGAGGTCCGCGAGCGTCTCGGAGGCGTCCTCCCGGCCCGTGCGGACGAGGCCGTGCCGCTTCAGGTCCCCGAGCTGGATGCCTTGAGGGGCCTGCTCGAGGGCAGCGGCGACAAGGAGATGTCGACCACCATGGCCCTTGTACGCATCATGACGCTCCTGGTCCGCGACAAAGAGATCGGAAAGTACGTCGTCCCAATCGTCCCCGACGAGGCACGGACCTTCGGGATGGAGGGGATGTTCCGCCAGCTCGGGATCTATTCCTCCATCGGCCAGCTCTACGAGCCGGTCGACGCCGATCAGGTCATGTATTACCGCGAGGACAAAAAGGGGCAGATCCTACAGGAAGGGATCAACGAGGCCGGCGCCATGTCCTCCTGGATCGCAGCGGCCACTGCCTATGCGAATCATGGCCAGAGCATGATCCCCTTCTACATCTATTACTCCATGTTCGGCTTCCAGCGCATCGGCGATCTGGCCTGGGCGGCGGGCGACATGCGCGCCCGGGGCTTCCTGATCGGCGGAACCGCGGGGCGGACCACCCTCGCCGGGGAGGGGCTGCAACACCAGGACGGTCACAGCCTGCTGGTCGCCTCCACCATCCCGAACTGTGTGGCTTACGACCCGGCCTATGCGTACGAGCTCGCGGTCATCGTTCAGGACGGTCTGCGCCGAATGTATCGGGAGCGGGAGAGCTGCTTCTATTACATCACCACGATGAACGAAAACTACGCGCAACCGGCCCTTCCGCCGGGGGCAGAGGCCGGGATCCTCAAGGGCATGCATCAGGTCCATCAGGGCGAGGAGCAAACCCACCGCGTGCAGTTGCTCGGGGCCGGGACCATCCTGCGCGAGGTCCTGGCCGCGGCCGAGCTGCTCGCCAAAGACTTCAAGATCGGCGCCGACGTCTGGAGCGTGACCAGCTTCAACGAGCTGAGACGCGAAGGCATCGATATCGAGCGCTGGAACATGCTGCACCCCGATCAGCCGCAGCGCACCAATTATGTCGAGGAGCAGTTGGCCGGCACACGGGGCCCGATCATCGCGGCGACCGACTATGTCCGCAATTATGCCGATCAGATTCGCCCCTATGTGCCTCGGCGCTATCTCGTCTTGGGTACGGACGGCTTTGGACGCAGCGACATGCGCAGCCAGCTTAGAAAGTTCTTCGAGGTGAATCGTTACTATGTCGCCATCGCCGCGCTCAAGGCATTGGCGGACGAGGGGGAGATCCCGACCGCGACGGTCTCCGAGGCCATTCGGAAATACCGCATCGACCCGGAAAAACCCAACCCGGTGACGATCTGAGCCAGACTGAACCCCGTCCGGCATGTGATGCGTTGCGCCAGTGGGCCTGCTGCCTTACAAGGACCAACGAAGTGCTCGGTCGACGCGGTTTGGGACATTTCATTTTTATTGCTGAACCGCGTCCAGGACGGATCTCTTGGTTTCGCCCAGGAGGCATAGAACACAGGGAGTTGCAGTGTTCGCTCTGGACGCGGTTTCGGGAGGACAGCGCGTGGCAACCGTCGAAGACATCCTGCTGCCCGACATCGGGGATTTCGCCGAGGTCGAGGTCATCGAGATCCTGGTCGCACCCGGAGACAGGATCCAAGCCGAGCAGTCAATCCTGACCTTGGAGAGCGACAAGGCAACCATTGAGATCCCATCTCCCAAAGAGGGCGTCGTCAAGGCTGTCAAGACCAAGGTCGGCGATCGCGTCAGCCAGGGTGATGTCCTGCTGACGCTGGAGACCGAGACGATCACTCCGGCGTCGCTCGCTTCGGCACCCAAGACATCGCGGACCGAGCAGTCTGACGATACAGCATCGACGACCGAACCCAAGCCTCGTTCGTCGCGTCCAGGCGCGGAGGATGAGACCATCTCCGTCGTCCTGCCGGATATCGGCGACTTCGCGGACATCCCCGTGGTCGAGGTCCTCATTGCTCCAGGCGATCGGATCGAGGTCGATCAATCCCTGCTGACGCTGGAAAGCGACAAGGCGACCATGGAGATTCCCTCGCCGAACGCGGGGATCGTCGAGGAGCTGGCCGTTAAGGTCGGTGACACCCTGAATCAGGGTGACCTGATCCTGACCTTGCGCACGGAGGGACCTGCCCGCCCGAGCGAATCAATGGAGACAGCAGAAGCGCCGGAGGTACGCCAAGCGGCGGAGCCCAGCGCGAGGCCGGCATCCGGTGACGGCAGAAGACCACGCGCACCCGGTGAGGCCGAGCGCCGCCAGGCACCCGTCCTGCCGCGGCCGGAGGATATGACCGCGATCGCCAGAGGCCGCAAGGCGCACGCGAGTCCGGCGGTGCGTCGCTTCGCCCGCGAGCTCGGCGTCGATCTCGCGCGGGTCAAGGGATCCGGTCCGAAGGGCCGCGTCGTCAAGGATGATGTCCAGAATTTCGTCAAGCAATCACTCTCGCAAGGCGTCCAGGCCGACGCGGGGGCTGCCCTAGGCTTCGCACTGCCCGCGCAGCCCGTCGTCGATTTCGCCAAGTTCGGTGCCATCGAGGTCACGGAGCTTCCGCGCATCAAGAAGCTGAGCGGTCGACACCTGCATCGCTGCTGGCTGTCGGTACCTCATGTCACCCAATTCGACGAGGCGGATATCACAGCGCTGGAGTCGTTCCGTAACGAGCAGAAGAAACAAGCGGCAGATGACGGCATCAAGCTGACCTTTCTCCCCTTCCTGCTCAAGGCGGTCGCCACCAGCCTGAATCGGATGCCGATCCTGAAGGCGTCACTCGCCCCGGATGGCGATCAACTCATCCTCAAGCACTACACCCACATCGGTGTGGCGGTCGATACCCCCCAAGGTCTGGTGGTCCCGGTCGTGCGGGATGTCGACAAGAAGGGCCTCTATACACTGGCTGGTGAGCTGAGCGATCTCAGCGAAAAGGCGCGTACCGGAAAGCTGCTGCCAGGCGACATGCAGGGGGGCTGTTTCTCAATCTCCAGCCTCGGCGGCATCGGGGGGACTGCCTTTACGCCCATCGTCAACGCACCCGAGGTGGCGATCCTCGGCGTGTCTCGCGCCGCGACCAAGCCCGTTTGGAACGGACAGGCTTTCGAGCCTCGCCTCATGCTTCCGCTGGCACTCTCTTATGATCATCGTGTTGTCGACGGAGCGGATGGTGCACGCTTCACTTCGATGCTCGCCGAGCTGCTCGGGGACATCCGACGGCTGCTGCTCTGAGGATTCGAGGTGTGACGGCGACAAGCGCGCCCTGCCCTAACCCCCAATGCCCAATGCACTGAATAGAGTGGACCGCTTCGCCTCACGCCCTGCTTTCGTCTAGCATTGGATCCCATCACAACCCAATCGGCGCGCAGCCAGCGCGGCCTCAGAGAAGAAGCACACCATGAGCGACAACAGCGGCGATACGATTGAGGTCCGGGTCCCGGACATCGGCGATTTCAAGGACGTCGAGGTCATCGAGGTCCTGGTCTCAGCCGGAGACTCCGTGGTCGAGGAATCATCGCTGATCACGCTCGAGAGCGATAAGGCCAGTATCGAGATCCCCGCGCCCCGCGCCGGGACTGTGAGGGACATCGAGGTTGCGGTCGGAAGCCGCGTTTCGGAGGGCGACCGCATCCTTACCCTCGAGGTCAAGGATCCGCGTCCATCGACTCCATCTACCCCGGCATCCACGACCACGGACTCGGCGGCCTCCTCGGACGAGGGTGCGCGCCCAACCAGCGGGCAGGAGATCTTGACCGAGGTCGTGGTCCTCGGCGCAGGTCCCGGCGGCTATACAGCCGCCTTCAGAGCCGCCGATCTCGGCAAGAAGGTGGTGCTGATCGAGCGCTACGACTCACTCGGCGGGGTCTGCCTCAACGTTGGCTGTATCCCCTCGAAGGCCCTGCTGCATACCGCCGCGATCCTCGAGGAGGTCAAGACACTGGGAAGCATGGGTGTGACCTTCGGCGAGCCGCAGATCGAGCTGGACAAGATGCGTGCCGGCAAGGATCGGGTGGTCGCCAAGCTGACTGGCGGCCTCGCCGCAATGGCAAAACAACGCGGGGTCGAGGTCGTGCAAGGCACCGGCCGACTCGAGTCACCAAACCGGGTTGGTGTCGAGACGCGTGGTGGTCCTGTCCGGATCTTGTTCGATCATTGTGTGATCGCCTGCGGCTCCTCGCCCATGAAGATCCCGGGGTTTCCGCATGACGACCCCCGTGTGATGGACTCCACCGATGCACTTGAGATCCAGGACATCCCGGGACGGCTGCTGATCGTGGGTGGCGGCATCATCGGCCTGGAGATGGCGAGCGTTTACAGCGCGCTGGGCGCGGCCGTGGATGTGGTCGAGTTACAGAGTCAGTTGATGCCCGGGGCGGATATCGACCTGGTTCGCGCGCTGGAGAAGGTCATCAAGAAACGCTACCGAACCATCCGGCTGGAGACCAAGGTGGCTCAGATGAGCGCGAGCTCCGAAGGTATCATGGTCGTCTTCGAGGGCAAGAAGGCCGGTGAAGAGATCTACGACAAGGTCCTGGTCGCGGTCGGGCGACGCCCGAACGGCAAGCTGATCAACGCGGAGGCTGCCGGGGTGAAGGTCGACCAGCACGGTTTCATCAAGGTCGATGCCCATATGCGGACCAACGTCCCCAACATCTTCGCGATCGGCGATGTGGTCGGCGGGCCGATGCTCGCCCACAAGGCCACCCACGAAGGCAAGGTCGCGGCCGAGGTGATCGCCGGCATGCCTGCCCTATTCGACCCCATGACCATCCCTTCGGTCGCCTATACCGACCCTGAAGTGGCCTGGATGGGACTGACCGAGACCGAGGCAAAGGCCAAGGGCATCGCCTATGAGAAAGGTGTCTTCCCTTGGGCCGCAAGTGGTCGCGCACTCGGAATCCATCGTGATGAGGGTTTGACCAAGCTACTGTTCGACCCCGACACCAAGCGTATCCTCGGGGCCGGCATCGTCGGACCGAATGCCGGCGAGCTGATCGGCGAGACGGTCCTCGCGCTTGAGATGGGTGCCGACATGGAAGACATGGGTCTCACCATTCACCCTCACCCTACACTCAACGAAACGATCGGACTGGCCGCCGAAATGGCCCACGGCTCGATCACGGATCTGCTTCCGCCAAAGAAGCGCTGATCCCGCCCACCGGCATGCACAGGGCGAACGAGCTCAGATCGACACGCTGACTCCCGGCCAGTCGGGAGGGGGTCGTGGTCGGGACGGGGACGACGGCGTCGCCTTGCGCGATATCCGTCACGACATCGAGGCACTGCTCGAGCTACTCTCGCGCCCTTCAGTGGCGAATCGGCGGGGCAGACTGCGCGGTCAGCATAGGTTGCGTGGTTTGGATCCACTGCAGCTCAAGATCGGGCCTGGTTGATGTTTAACACCAGCCGCCTGCGTTCTGGACCTGACTCTCCGCGCTCAGGGCCTCGCACCGCAGAAATCCAGGCAGCCCTGTAACGTCTGGAACGGCGCACTCCCTCCACAGCCACCATACCTGAAGGGCTTGCAGCGATCGTCGCGATAATCGTAGAAATACCTCACCTCGGAGCCACCGCAAGCGCCGGGATCGGGTTTCACCACACAAGCCACCGGCAGCTCGTCAACCGTTGCATGCAGTGCGCTTCCCCCCGCGCATCCGCCCAGTGCCAGAACGACAGGCACAAACACCAAAGTCTTGCTCGATTGCCGGACCTCATGAATCCAATGCGATCGGAGGCGGTGCCATATGTAAACCCAGCGGGAGTGGGCTTTTCGGAAAGCAAGGTGCGTCCCGCGTGCGTCAGGACAAGACGCGCCGCCGAGTCCTAGCGGCACTTCGGCGAGGAGGCGCAACGACGTCCCGGCGCGCACGGGGCGTGCATTGCGGCGAAAAATCCATGTGCGCTGGGTATCACGGCACCCGCGCCGGCAGCTCTCCAATCCCTGCATGCTCACCTCACGTCATGCGCATAGTTTAACGACTGCAGCAGGGCTCAAAACGTGAGCCCGAGCAATCATCCACAAAAAAGGGACGCCAGGCGTCCCTTCTTCATCGACTACCGACTAGGCTCGATCAGGCGTCGAGGTTGTCGAGAGCCTTTTGGAAGCGATTGGCGTGCGAGCGCTCGGCTTTTGCCAGCGTCTCGAACCAATCAGCCACCTCGTCAAAGCCTTCGTCGCGCGCGGTCTTTGCCATCCCCGGATACATGTCGGTGTACTCATGCGTCTCACCAGCGATTGCGGCGCGCAGATTATCACCCGTCGGACCGATCGGCATCCCAGTGGCTGGGTCGCCGACAGCTTCCAGATACTCTAGGTGACCATGCGCATGGCCAGTCTCGCCCTCGGCGGTCGAGCGGAAGACGGCTGCAACGTCATTGTATCCCTCGACATCAGCCTTGGCGGCGAAGTACAGATAGCGACGATTGGCCTGCGACTCGCCAGCGAAGGCTTCTTTGAGGCTTTCTTCGGTTTTGCTGCCCTTGAGCTCCATGGTGTTCTCCTTGTGACCAAGCTGGACTTGGATTGGCTGAAAATGAATACGCTACATTAAGCACCCCGGCGAAACTTAAGAAATTGTTTGTTCCAATGACGCCGATAGTCTGGTTTTATGGGTGACGTCTCACCCTAGGGGGCTGTCCGAACTGGTTCGGCTCAAGCTCTGCTCTGAACTGCTATAACGTTCAGACTCAAGAAACGGTGAAACCACAATGCCTGGCCACTCCAACCCGAAGCAATCGAACGACGACGCGCCACAGCCCCAACAAACAATCCGGACACCGGATGCCTCCGGTTCGACGCGGCTCCTGCAACTGACCGATCTGCACCTATTCGCCGATCCGGATGCCCGGCTGCTCGGACTCACGACTCGACGCAGCTTTGAGGCCGTTCTGGATCTGGCCCTCTCGCGGTCGATGCCAGAAGACGCATTGGTCCTCACCGGCGATCTGGTCCACGACGGATCGGCTGTAGGCTACCTCGCGCTGCGCCACGCGCTCGATGCGACCGGACTTCTCTATTACTGCATACCGGGTAACCATGACTCGATTCCAGTGATGCAGGAATGCCTCGGCTCGGCATCCCTCGGTCCTGTCTCCGTCCGCCGGCTCGGTGTCTGGAGTCTCGTCTTCCTGGATTCGACCCAGCCTGGCCATGACAGCGGTTATCTCGGCCCGGCTCAGCTCGCCTTACTCGAGTCTGCGCTCACGGCTGATCCGGCACCGACGCTCGTCTTTCTGCACCAGCACCCCGTCCCGATCCGGAGCGGATGGATCGATGCGATGGCGGTCGCAGACGGCGATGCGCTCATCGCGGCTTGTGACCGTCACCCGCATGTCAAGGCTCTGGTGTGCGGTCACATCCATCAAGACTTCACACGCCGGCACGGTCGCTACCGCATCCTCGGAGCCCCATCCACCTGCGTTCAGTTCCTGCCCGGCAGCACCGACTTCGCGATCGACGAACGCCCTCCGGGTTATCGTGAGTTTCAGCTCTACGCGGACGGCCGATTCGAGACCCGAGTGGTCAGGCTGGACGATTACGAAGAGCGTGCCTGCACGTCATCCATCTGATCTTTGAACCCTGATCATATCGGCATGACCCGCGGCACATGGACGTATCGCGATGCTCGGGTGCGACCGAAACGGATGCGCGGCGCGTTTCTGTCTTGCGGCATGGTGCAATTCGGAAACCGCGTTCTCGAGTCACCTGTCGATGTTTGCCGGGGATGGCAAATGACAGGCGTCCACTCGACGCCGAAGACGGGCCACGCGAATGGCACCGATTCGGACACATCGGCTCCAGAAGTGCGCATCAACCCGACGCCTTGGCCTGCAGGACCCGGCTTTCCGAAAAGTTCGCTGCGAGCGCTGCCCGAGCAGTCACTTCCGCCTGCATGGTGTGGTCGAAAAAACACAGGGTGTCCCGGCCTGCTGCCTTGGCCCGATACATGGCCAGGTCGGCCTGCGTCATCAACTCCTCGACCCGCACGACACTCCGACCGAATAGGGTCAGGCCCATGCTTGCCGAGCAACGGTAGTCGAGACCCTCCAGTCTCCAGGGCTCTCGCAGGGCATTGAGCATCTTGTTGCCGATGGCTTCTGCCTGAACCGCGGCCTGCTCCGCGACATCGCTCAGACGCTCGAGGACCACCACGAACTCATCGCCGCCAAGACGTGCCAGGGTATCCGTCTCCCGGATACAGGACAAGAGGCGCTTTGCGACCTGCCGCAGCAAGAGATCCCCCTGACCATGACCCAGTGTGTCGTTGAGCGTCTTGAAATCATCCAGGTCGATGAAGACCAGCGCTCCAAAGCGGTCACTGCGCCGAGTCGAGGCGACCGCACGCTCGAGGCGATCGGACAATAGGCGTCGATTGGGCAAACCGGTGAGTGGATCAACAAAGGCGAGATGCTTGATGGCCTCTTCGGCACGCTGGCGTTCCGCGACGTCGGTGACCAGCGCGAGGAAGCGCGGCGGTCTACCGAGCAGCTGAAGACGAATCTCTGCCGGGTAGCAGCTGCCGTCCTTGCGCCGGTGCCGGGTCTCGAGGACGAGCTGGGTCTTGGTCCCTTTGCGCAAGGGCTCGATCAGTCGCGCAAAACTTTGCGCGTCATAGTCCGGCTTCAGGTGCAGCGGCGTCATGAGAGCGAGCTCATCCATGCTGTAGCCCAGGTTAGCACGCGCCCCTTGATTGACCTGCTCGAAACAGAGTGTCTCGGGGTCGAAGACATAGACCTCGGTCTGTGAGCTGTCGACGATCTCCCCGAGCCTCAAGAGTGCGTCGCGACGCGCCGTGATATCCGTATCTGTGCCGACCATGCGCATTGGGGTGCCATCCGCTGCGCGCTTCACGATCTTGCCGCGATCGAGTATCCATCGATGGCGGCGATCCTGGCGGTGAACCCGGTGCTCGTTCTGATCGGAGTGCGTCGACTGATTGATGGCCGAGAAATGATCCAGCGCATTGGAAACGTCGCCGACCAACTCGGAGAGGAGCTTCCGCGCATTTTCATCAAGGATATCAGGATCCTGAGCGTATACATTGAGGACAGCAACGACCCTTTCGCAATGCAGGATGGCCTGATTGCACTCGCTGAGTGTCCGATAGAGCCGGGTCAGGCGCTCGATCGTGAATTGGGCGGCCTTGCGCGCGGTGATGTCATGCACGCATACGACGATCCCTTCAACCATGCCTTCCACGCTGAGCCAGGGCCTGTAGGTCACCTCTCCCCAGCCGGTCTGAGCGCCTCGTCCAGGCAGCTGTGCCTCGTAGACGACAGTCTTCCCAGCGAGGCACGCCTCCAGCTTCGGTCTGACCTCCTCGTAGTCATCCCGATCCAGTACATCCTCGACCGAGTGTCCGATCAGCTCATCGGCGGTCGCCTCCCGGGATTTCAGATAGGCCGCATTCGCCGCTCGATAGACCAGACCTCGATCCAGATACGCAAATCGGTCCGCACTCCCCGCGACCATGCGCAGGAAAAACTCCGGATCGCCGCTGCCGCGAAGGACCTGATCAGCTCCCACCGCTAAACAACGCTCGTTCAAGGGCTCCTCCATCGGTCTTGATGTCGCAGCCCCATTTAAAAGGCGAGTCGAATCCGCGGCGCTTAGATCGAATGGTCTCCGATGGTCTGCCAATGCGCAAGCCCATGCCTCAAATACCCAACGGATGTCATGATGGATCTCGGCGAATAGCCCAAGGATCTAGACGAGGCGCGCCGTCGCATCGGCCGGCTCCGTCTTTCCGCGCCACAACGCCAGCGACCGGGAGACATCCCCCGGCTGCTGCAGATCATCCGCCAGCGGCTCGATATGGAATCGTCAATCCGACCCAGCGTCAGGGTCGCGATCGCGGAAGGGAATCCCATCGTGCCGAAGCCTGTCCCGCAAGGCTGCGATGGCCTCGTCCAGTCCCGATCGGCCCCGAAACCCCAATCGGATGTGGGCGTCATCGCCGAGATGCGGCAGGCTGAAGAGCTTGATGTCCGGAAAACGCTCGCCGAAATCAAGCATCAAGGGTATCAGTTGACTTTCCGAAACCGCGTAGACGTCCAGCGCCAGCTCCCGAACCTTCTCCGACAAGAGGTAATGCCTTTCGAGAACCCACTCGGCCATCGGCCAAGCCATCTGCGGAAATCCTGGAAGGAACCAATGCCCCCGCAGCGAAAATCCCGGGATCTGATTGATTGGATTCGGAATGAGGTCACACCCGAAAGGGAGGTCGGCCATCAGGATGCGGTTGGGATAGGCATCGGCACCGAACTTGTCTTCAAGCAGTGCCTTGGCCTCCGGATGGCGAGCCAGATCCGAACCGGAGGCGATCGCGGCACAGGCTCGAGTATGGTCATCCGGAGTCGCGCCAATCCCGCCGCACACAAACACCGGATCGGCTCGACTCATCGAAAACCCCAGATGGTCGGCCAGCACCCGAGGCTCATCCGGGAGGAGCCAGTGCCAAGCCAGCTCATGACCGCGATCGCCCACCATTCGCTTGAAGGCATTCAAGTGGGCGTCCCTGCGCGATCCTTTGAGAATCTCGTCGCCGATGACGATGAGCCCGAAGGCAGTCGGGGGG
>RRYU01004677.1_pt1 | contig 32627 bp, 24 predicted proteins | sample 2162651 | NCBI WGS metagenome assembly RRYU01 (sample SAMN10267283, study PRJNA491782) | microbial mat metagenome | isolation source: biomat in the production well | place: Japan: Minami-Kanto gas field, natural gas well KTG3 | collected 2017-06 | reverse complement strand
CGGAAGAGCGGATCATCGATCAGGACAGTGCGATCCGGGGCTTGCAGTTGCCAGTTGAGCTGCGACAGGCCCGCCGTGCCCTGGAAGTCGATAAACAATGGTTGGCCGATCGTGGCAGAGAAGGTATACACATCCTGCACGCCCGGCGTTTCAATGTTGCCCGCGCCCGTAGCTGGCTGTCCATCTGATACCCGGTCGCCAATGGCAAGGCCAAATGTCTGGGGGGCGGGAATATCCCAGAGCTTGAAGGCATATGTGCCGGTTTCGCCACTATTATCGCCACCGACGCTAAGCCTGTAACTGCCGCTCTGGGTTAGCAGCAGTGGGCCACGGTCGCCCCGGAAGAGCGGTTCATCATAGATGACAGTGCCATCGGGGGCTTGCAGTTGCCAGTTGAGCTGCGACAGGCCAGAGACTTCCTGACGATCGACAAAGATGCGCTGCCCGTTTGTGGCAGTAAAGGTATAGATGTCGATCTCGCCCGGGCCGGAGATCCTGCCAGCACCCTCGGCGGGTACATTTTCAGAAACCCGGTCGCCAATGTTAATGGCATAGCGATTGCCCTGCGCATTAAAAAAATCAAAGAACATAACAACCGACTTGCCTATGGCTGGCCCAACCCCGTTAAAGGCCTGGGTGGCCCCGGTTTCCGTATCGGTAGCGACGGCGATGAACGGTTCACCTTCGGGGATCAGTGGAAGAAAGAAGTAACCGCCCGGGTCGGTTGCCCCGGTAAATGGCGTCAGAGCTGATCCACCACCTTGCGGGAAGATTTTGATGGTATAACGGCCTGCTTTCAGCCCACCAGTCTGCTGCAACTGTGCGCCACCACCGGGAGATACACCAGTAACATTGCCACAGCCATTGCCGCCGGGAGGAGGCGCGCCGCCAATGCCACGGCTACCACCACTACCGCCACTGTTTGGCGCGGCATCGCAACTGGACGGTTGAGAAGGTGGATCACCAAAGCATGAACCACCGCCGAGAATTTTGCAGGCGAAATAGGCCGTAGCAGCAACCGCAGCCGCCAGCGCAAACCCGGCCGCAAATGCGGCAAAGAAGGTTGTGGCTGCTCCGATCGCAGCGATGCTACCAAGAATGCCAGCAACGCCGCCTAAAAATCCCAAAAGATCACCCGCAAATGTGTCGGCATCGTATCCGGCCAGCGCCGCCCCGACAGTGAAAATATCAGAGTTCTGGATCATCAGCGCGAGATCATCAAGCGCCTGCTGCTCAACAGTATTGGGGCCAGCAGCAACCAGGGCAGCCAGGTCAGTGCGCGCCCGAGCCAGGTGCGCAATCGTATCGCTGATGGCCGCACTTTCTTCCGGTGTGGCGGTGGGCAGGCTGCCCATGTAGGTAATGGTGTCGGCAAGCCACTGATCGATGATATCGGCGGCGGCCCCGCTAAAGGGCGTCGCAGCTTCGATCGTCAGGGACAGCGGGGCTGTGCTTGCAGCCGTACTCTCATTGCGTATGGTCAACGTGGCCGGGCCAGCCGGCAGAACAGGCACAACAACAGTGAGGGTCTGTTCGCCACTGGCGCTGGTGTTAGTGACAATGCCCGGTACGGCAACAGTAGTGCCGGTGGCGGTTGAGCGGAAGGTGACAACATTGCCGTTGAGTGATCCGGCATTGAAGCCATTTCCCTGGATGGTAAGCAAGCTGCCCGGTTTGCCACTCAGGCTGCCGACCTGTGCCAGGGTTGCCCTGGTTACACCCGGAATGCGCCGGTCAATGCTGCCCACGGTGATGTCAGAAATAGGTGCAGAGACGATGGTGCCATTTGTCGCTACACTTGCCCCACCTGCTACCACCAGCTCCCCAACACCATCACCATCCTGGTCAGGCAACAGGTTATACGTTACTACAACCTGATCGGGCTGGATACGGTTGGCGTAGCCCACCGTACTGATGCCCACCGGACGCGAGAGCGGTGTATTTGACTGCACTTGAATGTCACCCAGGAAGGTTACGCCCAGGTCGTCCCATACAATCCCGGTTTCATTTGTCACCTCGGCCTGGTTACGTTCACGCAGGGTGATGCTGGTTGAATCCGGAACAGCGCCGGGGGGTATTGTAATGGTACTACCTGATGGGGTGCCCAGAGTTGCGCCACTCGTGCCAACCGTCGCGCTGGCAGGTGGATTGGGCACAGTGGTGACGGTGATGCTTTTTGTGGTGACACGGCCAGCATTGCTGACGGTCTGGGCAGTCAGGGTTGTCGGGCCAGATGGCAAGAGGCTGGCATCCAGGAACACCTGCAGGCCGTCTTCCGGGATCAGGTCAGTGCCCAGATCCATGTTTCCGGCCCGAAAGCCAGCACAGGCGATGTCGGCACTGCCGACCGGCTGAATCGCAAACAGGGTTGTGCCAGCTACTGTGATACCGTTGGCCGGGCTGATAATTGTAAAATCCGACTCGGTGGCGACAGGTGTCACCGGAGATGTAGCGGCGACGGTAGCAGCAGCATTGCCCGCCCCCACGATAAGCGGCAGATAGATCTGGCGCTGTGTGGCCAGGCTGGTGCATGCCTCTGGTGTGATATCCTGCTGCACCTGGGGGGTGTGCGCCGGACGGGCGCTCAGATTGGCGGGGGGCCAGCCTGCTAGCAGGATGCTCATGATCACCAGCAGGACGAACGGGGTAGATCGGACATAACCATGCATCAGTGTTTACTCCTTTGTGTGTGCATATCCGTCAATCTAACGCTGTTCGATAATTTCCGTTTCCGGGCCAATCGAACGAACAAACGCCACCAGCGCAGCCAGTTCTTCATACGACAGACCAGGGCCGTCGCTGGTGGGGTCGGGGTGACCGGAAGCCAGCAGGGCTTCCAGAGTAGGCATCGAGCCGTCGTGCAGGTAGGGTGGCGTCAGGCCAACGCCGAGCAGCGAGGGTACATCAAAGCCAGTCGCGCCGCGAATATCGCGGGGGTTAAGCGTGCCCACATTGTGCAGCACAGCATCAATCATACCGTTGCCATCGGAGTCGAGACTACCCGCCGCTCCCGGCATGGTGCTGCTAGTCCAGTGTGGGCCGCCATGGCAGGTAGCGCATCCGCTAGACACAAACAGAGCGCGGCCCTGGTCTGGTGGATCAGGTGGTGCCGGAACAACCGCTGGGCGAATGCCGTGATTCAGAAAGGCCGCCAGCGCATCCAGGTCGTCTGAGCGGCCAGCATTTGGCGACCCCAGAATGGGCGGATCACGTCCGGGAGCCAGTCCCAGTCCAAACTGGATCTGATGGATGCTGTCTTCGACATCCTGTAGTTCATCAAGCGCTGCCGACCAGTGCCAGGGTAGCGTCTGCCCGGCATTCCAGAGCGGTGGTGTCTGGCGCGGACCATCGGGAAAAAGCCAGGTAATGCTATCGCTGCCGCCGTCGATATGGCAACTGGCACACGAGACCCAGGAAACTTTCGCCATACGCGGCTCGGCGGCGGTGTGGAACAAGATTTTACCTCGCAGCACCGCCGGGTCAAGTGTTTCATGCGTTACTGGCACGCTGGCGACGCGTTCCAGCCGATCAAGATCCAGTATGGTTACAGTGCGGGCAAGATAATCCATCACATAGCCGGTCTGTCCATCGGCGCTGAGGGCCATACCACGGGGATTCTGGCCAGTTGGCAGAAAGCGCACCAGACGTGGTTGCGCCGGGTTGGCGATATCAACTACTTCGACCAGATTGCTACCAGCCAGCACCACATAAAGCGTCTTGCCGTCCGGTGACGGAATGGCAGCAACAGGATTGTTGACAGGCGAGCCAAAAATCTCCTGGTCGTTGAGCGGAATAAAGGCAGCGCGATCTTCCTGCCGTGCCGTCAGATCGAGTGAAGACACCGCCGCGAAGACCTGGGTACTCAACCCGTTGGGCAAATCTGGCGCGGCGCGCACATGGGGCAGCCAGGCGCGCTGCCCGACCAGGGCGATCCCGGTTAGCAGATTGGGAAACCCATGTTCGTTGGGCAGCAGCGTGATCTGATCCACCACCGTCAGTGTCTGTGTATCCAGAATGCTCAGACGACCCACGCGCCCATCGTCGGTGGCTTCATGGCCGCCCGGGCGCTGAAAGGCTGTCAGATGAGTGACATATATCTGTTCATCGCTGTCATCGTTGTCACCATCGTCAGTGACGGCCAGCACATAGGGCGCATGGTCAAGTGGAGTAGACTGGATCACCTGATAGTGTGAGGTATCGATCGTCACCAGTGCGCCAGTCGCACTCACGACGACATAGGCCCTGGCAGCCCCGGGGCTAAGTGCGACGGACGTTGGTTCAGCACCTACCGCAATAACGGCATGCACAGCATACGTCTGGGTATCAACCACGTTCAGCGTTCCACCGGCCCGATCCACCACATAGAGCAACTGGCCATCGGGTGCGATTGCCAGCGACCATGGTTCCTGGCCGATAGCGATCTCGGTGATAGTAGTCTGGCGCATCGGATCAAGCGCCGTGATACTCCCGGCGTCCGGGTTGACTACCCAGACACTGCGATCATGCGCAGAAACAGCGATAGGCGATCCCCAGGAGGCATACCCGTCGGTTAGTGTCGGTGCGAGGGTGTTGCCAGTGATCACCAGGGGCATATAGACGTGATGAGAGACATCGATGCGCATGAGCGAGACTACCAGACCGATTGCTGGCGTGTCGATGTCTTCCACAAAGAGGAAATATACGGCAGAGAACAGGACTGCGACCTGGATTACATACTGTCGTATCAGTGCTAAGCGAACTGTTGGCACAGGTCTCCCTCTCAGGCGGATACCTCATAAATGATGTATGCGCCGAACCGGTTGGGCGTGAACTGCTCCAGATGGGAGGTGTGCGTACCTGGCCACTCGGGCTGGTGGCACACGCATATGATGCCTCGGGTCAATGCATGTCCCCTGCAGAACGCCTGGATGATTGAATCTTATATGGAATGAATATAAAAACGCTGTAATGTCGAGTATACCGCACGTCTATAACATTTTACAAATAAAGAATTTTTTATTATGAGTATTCTCTGTTATCCTCAGAGGAGGTAGTGGTCTCCCAGGGGTAGGTTTTTTACCACTTGCTGACGGCAGAAGAAGAAGCGATTGATATGCAGACACGCCAACTGCGCTTTGACATCAAATTGCTGGCTCAGCGCCTTGAGGGAGCCACCATCTGGCTGAGACAGAATGCGGCCACGCGTGCGCTGGCAATCGGCTACTTTGGTGCCAGTACAGGTGCTGCCGCCGCCCTTGTCGCCGCCGCGAATTATGCGGAGAAAATCAGTGCGATCGTCTCACGTGGTGGTCGCCCCGATATGGCCGGGGCGGCGCTGCTGCGCGTAGACGTACCCACGCTGCTGATCGTGGGTGAACATGATGTACCAGTTAGATCGTTGAACGAAGCGGCACTGGCGCAGCTTCGTGATCCAAAACAGCTTGCTATTGTGCCTCAAGCTACCCATCTATTTGCGGAACCGGGCGCTCTGGAACAGGTTGCCAGGCTGGCGGGCGACTGGTTGTACGCCTATCTGAAACCTGCCGCCCATGAGTATGGCAGCACCACTCCCAGGTAAGCCATAGTTTCAGATCAGCCATCCCAGCGTGACAGTTGGCGTAGGGGCGACCGGCCGGTCGCCCCCGCCCGGTCGCCCCTACTGTCCAGCCAGCAGTTCACGGCCCAGCAATCCCAGGCGCACGGTGTCTGTGTCGGCGTGGAGTTCCAGGCGTGCCCGTTCAAACCACTGGATGGTATAAGTGTATCCATCCGGGGTACTTTCGGTATAGGCATCGCTCACGGGCAGACCCAGCAACGCCAGGCTTTCAGCGGTGGTCTTGCCAGCTTGCCCGTCAAGCTCCAGCCCGGTAGACTGAAATGCCGTCAGGAAGGCCCCGCAGATGTTGTGTTCCGTCTCGGCAATAAAGAGGCACTCGTCGCGGGGGCTGCTGCGCGGAAAAAGCCACCATTCCCACCCCAGCCGTTCCATATATTCGATGCCTAGCCGTCCCAGTTGGATTGCCTCCGGGGAGGACTGGGCGACGGGCAATTCAAGCCGGACGCGCTCGAACCACTGCACCTGGCGGGCGTTGTCGCCTTCACCCTGGATGTCCTGGCGGGTCAGGGGCAGGCCAAAGGTGGCTAATCCACCGTGTCGCTCCCAGAATGCCCGCATTGGCCCGGCAATACATGCGCCCGTTTCGCCGAAACAGCGTTGCCCCGGTTGAATTTGCTCCCAGAGCAGCACGCTTAAGATCGCAGTTGCATGGCGGATCATGCTGGTCGGGCTGACAGGCGATCGGTTGGGGAGTTCAAGCTCAAAACAGCGCATCTGCTGGTTGTGACACCAGCCAATCATCTCTCCAGTAATGGGGTAGGCGGAAAAGGAGCCAGATCCAGATGATGTATAGCCAACAATCGCGGCAAAGGCACGTGAGGTTTCGACACCGACTGATCCAGATAGCACCAGACCATTGGGTGGGTATTGGGCATGGTACATCAGGGTGGTAAGCGGGCCGCTGGAACGACTCTGTAGCTCAAGCAACCACCCGGCGAAGGCCGCACTTTCTGGCTCCGAGAAGGGCGCACTGCCACCACCACCGACTATCGTGCCGGATGCGTCGCGTGTATCCGCTTGCCAGTCGCCACTATCCCAGTTACGATTCAGGTCGACATTGTTGGCATTGTAGCGTGACCCGGCGCTGAATCCGTCCGGGTTGAGGACAGGGATTATATACAGGCTGGTATCCGGCGGCAGCAGATGCTGATTGGCAGCAAAGTGGGTTAGCAGTCGGTCAGACAGGTCGGCGGTGTTGGTTTCGTTGCCGTGAATGGCCCCGGTGATCACAATGCTGCGCGTACCCCAGCCCAGCCGGTAGACCAGGATGGGCCGCCCCTGTACCGAGTAGCCGATGACGCTTGCTTCCAGTCCCGCCGGAGCCTGTTCGGCGCTGGCGGATTGGACTGGCAGCATCAGCAGCAGCATGGTTATGATCAGACAGAGACGGATGATCTGGTTCATAGATTTTCCTTTATCTGGGTGTTCGCATCTCGCCATTCTGCCAGGCACGCAGAAAAACATATGGTGGAATGATGCCCCGGCGGGTCTGCCAGTCTTCGGGCGTGGTGGGCGGCGAAATGCCGAAGTGCAAATGCGGGGGCGTGCTGCGTGCATTACCGCTGTTCCCCAGTCGGCCTACTTCCTGCCCGACATGCACCCGTACGCCGGGAGCCAGATCCGGCGCGACTGCCGAGAGATGCGAGCCGTAGTAGCGCAGCCCGTCATCGCCGATGATCGCAATAGCTAACCCACTCCGATCTTCCGGTCGGTCGGTGGCCGGGTTCCAGCGATCCTGCGAACTGACAAAGTCGACCACGCCGTCGGTGACGGCCAGCACCGCGCTGCCGGTGGGGCAGAAAATGTCGGTTGCAGGATAGTCGTGGTGATAGGCCGCGTAGGAACAGTCGGCAGACTGTACCGGGAAGACGTAGCCGGGCGGAATGGGCGTGCGTTGCAAAGGCGTCTGGCCGGTTGCCAGCAGAGCGTCGCTGCCGATGTTGGCCCGTTCGACCTGCCAGGCGGCTGGTTTGCGCGGGTCATAGGTCAGGACTGTGCGCTCAAAGGCTTGCATAGTAATGATGCGCTGCTCGCCAGCGACGACTGTTTCGGCCTCAAAGGCGTCGGTGAGTGGCAGGCCAACCGCATGCAGCCAGCCGCTGGGGAACAGGTCGGTGCGGTTGATATAGTTCCAGAACATGTCTGGCACAATTGCTCCGGGTGCTGGGCGCAGGAGCGGGTCGTAGGGCACAAAGACGCCCTCGGCGAGGCGTTGCGTGCCGCCCTGGAAGCCCTGGGGGGCGGGACGACGTGTGTGGCTATGGATCGCCAGATCACTGTACGCTACACCCGTGCCACTAATCGACATGGTCGGGGCTGTTTCGACTAAACGAGTGGTTAGATGCGCATAGGCCACACGCCATGTCGGGTCGAGTATGTCCGGGTGGTACTCTATTTTCCCCTTCTCAAAATACTGTGTGGCAATGCCATCCTGCGTGATCAGATCGGATTGCACCAGACCAAGCGTGCGTATGCCTTCGTGCTGCCAGTAGTAGGCGCGAAAGGGTGGGGCAATGGGCAGATCTGGCTCGGCGTGGGTTATGTCGGTAGATAGCCAGAGGAGCAGTATGGTGATCAGGAGGGTAAGCCATCGGTATGTTCTGATCATGATGAGACCTGCTGCTTTACACTACAAATATCGTTCGACGCTGGGCAGGCATAGTGTACCACAGGTAGGTGATGGGCGAGGGAAGCGTAGGATGCGTCAACGGTGGAGTTATGTAGGAACGCGCTTCTGCGCATCCGCATGGCATCGTGATGTAGAAATAGCCGATGGCCGGTAGGGGCGAAAAATCTTTCGCCCCTACGTGCCCATTTTCATCCCAACGTGTGCGGCCCTGGCGCATGGCATCATGATGTAAAAATAGCCGATGGCCGGTAGGGACGAGCGGCCACTCGCCCCTACGAAACCATTTTCATGCAAACGTTGTGCGGCGCGTCCACATGGCCTTCTGATGCGGGAAACGTCCGCACGGACAGGCAGAAGCCTGTCCCTACGGATGGCGTTGTGACGCGATCCGTCTAAAAACCATACACCTGTGGCGAGCATGGCTCCCGCACTCCATATTTGTCTTCGTGTTCTTCGTGCCCTTCGTGGTTAAATTGGTTCGATAGACGCTAGTCGGTGTAGCCCTTCCTACCGTAGCACCAGCGGCAAATAGACCGCTAATGCCCGACCCAGATCGACCCCCACAATTACCGGGTCGTGATCCGAGGCGCGGTAGGGATCGGCGTTGTACAGACTGGTGATCTGATCGGGTGATTTGGGCGTCTGGCTGCCGCCATCAAGGAAGTCCTGGTTATAGTCGATCGCCCGTGGTTCGTCGGCGTTGATATGCCATTCGCTTACGCCAGTGATCTGCGGCGTCAGGCTGGCGCTGCTTAAGGCATGGTCAAGATAGCCCGCTTCGCCGTTAAAAACATACGAATAGGCTGTGTCGCCCAGAAACTGCGCGACGAGATTTGAGTAGCCACCGTCCTTGATCGTGCTGATCGGATCTTCCCTGGCATACGCATTCAGGTCGCCAATGATCAGCACGTCGGGGTCGCCGCTGCCGGTGGGGTCATCTGCCAGCCAGTTGACCAGTGACCGGGCCGCGATTGTGCGTGTGCCGTTGCAGTTGCCCTGCAGCGCATCATCGTCGCCGCTGCCGCAACCAGATCCCTTAGACTTGAAGTGGTTGACGGCAACCGTGAACAGTTCGTCGCTGACATTCTGACCAAAGGTCTGCGCCAGCGCCGGGCGATTGCGGCTGTCGTTGAAGGTCGCGTCGACCGTGTCGTCCAGGATCTGCGGATCACCAATAGGCGTGACTGTAGCCGGTTTGTAGAGCAGACCAACAGCGATCTGATCCGTGCCGATCTGCGCAACACCAGGATCGATAAAGGCATAGGTATCTGCCCCGGCGACTGCGTTCAAGCCGTTGACCAGATCCTGAATGGCGCTATTGTCACCATAGCCGTCGTTTTCGATCTCCATCAGGCCAACAATATCGGCATCCATAACCTCGATTGCGGCAATGATCTTGTCACGCTGGCGCGTAAACTCGTCCAGATTCTCGGCCCCGCGTGCAGTGGGAAAACCGCTGCCCTGCCCATCGCCGTTGAAGTAGTTTAGCACATTGAAACTGGCCACCCGCAGCGTGCCAGCGACACGGGCCGGTGTGGCGGTGCGCGGGTTTGTGGCCGGGTCAAAAGCTGGTGTCACCGTCGTTTGCACCCGGTAAGCATTGAACGCATAACTCAGGACACCAGTCAGACCAGTAGTGGTATAACCAGAACGCAGCGTATTGTCGGCTGCCAGGCCGGGATCGGGATGCACAATCGGCTCGTTATAGCTGCCATTCTGACCATCGTCGAGAATAATGCGATTACGGTTATTGGCGGCAGCATAGGCCTCGGCGGCAGGGCCAGGATCTTTGATACTGGTGGGAATGTAGAGTCGTCCAGCAGATAGCACAACCTCACCAAAGCGGGCCAGATTAAAATGCTCATTGACCGTCAAGCTCTGAGGAAAAGTCACCAGCATGCCCTCGTAGCGTTCGGCGAAGGTATCCGTGGCAAAGGGGAGATTGACCGTTGCTGGTGAAACGATGGGCGTACCGGGACAGATCGCCACACTGGTCAGGTCAGCCAGTTGGGTCTGGCCATTAAACTCGACGACCGTACCATTGAGGCGTAGCAGCTGGCCTGTGCTGACATCAGGCACACTCACGCTGGCGTCAGCCATATAGACAAAGATCCCCTGCGAGGTAGCCAGGTCACTATCGGCATCGGCGTCTTCTTCCTGCAGAAAGAAACCGTTCAGATTACTGGCCTGAAAGTCACCCACAACTACTGCTTCGACAGTGTGGATTTCACCTACTCGTGGTGAAATATCACCCGTTCCCTGAATGGCGGAAATCAGTGTGGCGCTGGCCCCACACACATTCGGGGCGGTCAGCGTAAAGCTAAAAACATAATCCGTAGCCATCGGATCGACCGGATCGTCCTGATCGGCCACCTGCGTGGCAAACATAGTTACCGTACAGGTTTCATTGTTGGCAAAATTGCCCACCGGATCGAGCGTATAGACGCGCGGGCCGCCGCTGGCTGTCGCCGTTACTGTGCCACTGGTCGTACAACTAAGGGCAAACCAGGAACCTGTAACTGTCACATCTTCGCTAAATGTAACCGTGATGCTGGCATCCAGCGCCACCCCGGTTGCCGCATTGTTCGGCGTGGTAGTGGCGACGGAGGGCGGCAGGTCGCCACAGCTTGCTGTATGGCTACCCAGGCCATCAAAGCTGTCTATGGCAAAACCATCCCACGCGCTAGCCGGGTCGAAGGCATCGTTGGCAGTAGCATCACCGGCACAAACCGTACCCTTGCGCCGCAGGGTGTTATCCTGGGTACTGGTAAGACCACTGCCCCACTGGCTACCAGGGTCAACGCCGATCTGGCCAATCACATCGAGGATGGTAGCATCTTTTTTGAGCACAACCGCATCATCGCCATTGAACCAGCCTGTTCCTCCCTGCTGATCCGCCAGACTGATGATCTGCGCGTCCGCCGCAGCGTCAACCAGTACAAAAACATCACCACTGCTAACCGTGCCGACCAGATCGATGGTACGGCTAGCCACAGCACTGCCATTGAAATAGAACTCGACCGTGTAGTTACCCGTAGATAGATTGACAGACGCCCCCGTGCCATTATAGATTTCCAGCGCCTTGTTGTTACTGCTACCCTCGACATACTCGGAAAAAAACAGATCTGTGGCCTGGGCTGTTGCTAGTGGCAGAGACGGTGTACAGGACAGAATGATCATCAGCAAAGCCGCCAGCAGTACTGGTCGGACAAATGGCTTTAGAATGGGCGAACGTGTGGATAGAATTGGCATATGCAATATCTTTCTTGCGCGGCGCAGTGTGTGGAAAAATAGCGGGAGTATGATGGAAGTGATGTGATACCCCATAAAAACGAACAAAAAGCCTGAACCTGGTGCAGTATGATATAATAAATATCTCATATTGTGATGAAATAAAGGATCATCGCCATGGAACCACCCTTTCCCGGAATGGATCCCTATCTTGAGGCCCCCGGCCTCTGGCAAGATGTGCATGCGGGGATGATAGCCGCTATCCGTGATCAACTGCAAGGGCAGATTGTACCGCGCTATGTGGCGCTGATCACGCCCTATGTGGCGTTTGAAAGCCTGGAGATCGCCCCAATACGCCTGGCAGTGCCCGATGTGAGTGTCTACGAACGTGATATACCGGGAGGCCCTGTGAGTGCCGTTGCGATCGCCCAATCACCACTTACGGGCACAGCCGTAATGGAAATACCCACGCGTTATGCGCGTGTCGAGGTGCGTACAGTTGGCGATGCCACGCTGGTGACAGCGATTGAACTGCTCTCGCCCGCAAACAAACGTCCTGGCGCAGAGGGGGCCGAGGCATACGAGAAGAAACGTCAGGAGTTGTTTCGCAGCGAGGCCCATTTGCTAGAGATTGACCTGCTGCGGGGCGGGCAACGTCCGCGCCTGGCCAAACCGTTACCGCCCGACCCCTATTTCATCTTTTTGAGCCGGGCTGAACGCCGGCCAACGATTGAGATCTGGCCGGTGGCCCTGCATGCGCCTTTGCCAACTGTGCCTGTGCCACTGCGCTTTCCCGATCCCCCTGTAGCCCTGGATCTGGGCCGCGTGCTGCACCAGGTCTATCGCAACGCACGCTACGATGTCCAGGTTGACTACCGCCAGTCGCCCCCCCCACCCGACCTGCCGCCCGATGAGGCAGCCTGGCTCGATGCCCACTTACGTGAGCGAGGACTGCGTGGCTAAGCCATGGTTCGGAATCGGCCAATCCAGCGTGACAGTTGGCGTAGGGGCGAATAATTATTCGCGCCTACCGGAGGCGCAACGTGATAGCCGAAACGGTCAAGCTGGTTTGAACCATGCCTACGAGGGGATAAGTCTGCTACGCTGCTCCATTATCTGGCGGATGGCTTGCTGATCGGCAGCAGAGGGCAAGCCCATGCCAGGGGTATAGCCAAAAAGCTCAGCGACGTTCGTCGTACCAAAACGCCCATCAAGGATTTCAAAGTTGTCGGTCGTCACCAGGGACGGATGGGGCACGCCACACACACGGCTAAGCATGGTTAGCTCTTTGCGCAACGTAACCACATAGTTTGCCAGGCGCGCTGCCTGTGAGGTTGGTTCAAGACCACGTACAAGCCAGCGGTTATGCGTCGTAATGCCGGTTGGGCAGTGCCCACTATGACAGCGCTGCGCCTGAATGCATCCAATCGCCAGCATAGCCTCGCGCGCCACAGCAATCATATCGCAGCCCATGCCAAACGTAAACAGGGCCGTTTCCGGGAAACCCAATTTGCCTGAACCGATAAAGACAATCTTTTCGTGCAGATCATACTCGGCAAATACACCATACACGCGACTAAAAGCCAGCTTGAAGGGAAAAGCCACATGGTCAGTAAAAACCAGCGGGGCTGCTCCCGTACCGCCCTCGCCGCCATCGATCGTAACAAAATCGACCGAGCGGTTTGTAGTCGCAATAAGCCGGACAAGATCGCGCCAGAACAGCGTCTCACCTACGGCTGATTTAATGCCCACGGGCAAACCCGTGGCTTCAGCAAGACGTTCGACAAAATCGAGCAGACTATCGACATCATGAAATTCCGAATGGATCGACGGACTGATACACGGCTGGCCCACCGGAACGCCACGTGCCAGAGCAATCTCGGCAGTCACCTTGACGCCTGGCAGCATACCGCCAACGCCAGGCTTGGCCCCCTGGCTCAGCTTGATCTCAAGCGCACGGATCTGGGGATACTGCTCAACCACCTCGACCAGCCGGGGCAAACTGAAGCGGCCATCGGGCGTGCGGCAGCCAAAATAGCCCGTGCCGATCTGCCAGATCAACGCCCCACCGTGGAGATGATAAGGCGAAATACCGCCCTCACCGCTATTATGTAAACAACCAGCCAGTTTGCAGCCCCGATTGATCGCCTCAACCGCAGCACTACTCAGCGAACCATAGCTCATCGCCGACATATTGATCACCGACTGCGGGCGAAAAGCCCTGGCCCGCCCACGATATGCGCCCAGCACTTTGGCGCACGGCAGGGCATAGTTGGGATCGTACAGCGGATGGCCAGCATGAATATGATCGAGCGGAAAGGCGCTATGCTTAATGATCAGATAATTCGCCATAGACTCCATTTCATTATCTGATCCAAAGCCAAAATAATTATTTTCCTGGTTGGCCGAAGTATACACCCAGCGGCGCTGGTCACGACTGAAGGGGCGCTCCTCGTCGTTGCTGGTGACAATATACTGCCGAAGTTCAGGGCCAACCGCCTCAAGCCAGTAGCGGAAATGACCGATGATCGGAAAATTACGCAGAATAATATGCCGGCGCTGAGTTATATCATACAGCACCCACACAACCACGATTGCCAGAAACAGAAGTACAATCCACATAGCTGTGACTCCATGCCAGGAATGTAGATCTATTGTACCACTTACAGACAGATTGATCGCGTGAATCACCCTGCCCCCGCAAGGGCTATACTTTACCCATAAATCGGGGGCGCGGGGGCCTCCGGCCCCCGCAAAAGATTGTTTTCGGTTTGTTTTGGCGGCTTTTGCCGCCAAAACAAACCGAAAACAATAGAATCTCGGCGGGGCTGTGCCCCGCCGAACCCGTGGATGGTAGGAATCTGCGATTTCGACCGCATCCTGATGCGATAAAGGTGTGGGTCATGTATAGCCCTCAGGGAGAGGAGGCCGGGGGGAGAGGGCGTATCATCCAACCAAATTATAACGTACCTACGCACCTTGTCTAAATACTTCACAGTATATACAATTGATAGCAAAACGATCCAGATCCAACTGTATCCAACATGTACCTGACAACGTTATGATTAAGCCCATAGACACAGGGAGAAAGAAGGAGAGGAGTCATCCATGTTTTATCATCGTCCCGGTTTACGGACACTCCCAGAAGAGCTGGTGTATATTTCGCAAGACGGCCATGGGATTCTGCTCTATGTTGAGCCAACTACTGGCGAAGGACTGGCGTATCCTGTGTTGCCAATCGTTGAGGCACGCCAGAATGCAAACACATATCCAACCACAACCATCGGCGAGCTTCAGGGGTATCATCAGATCTCTGCCAGTGAGGTTCGTGGTGTTCTTGATAGATTGTTGCAGGCAAATTGGCGTGGCGAGTCCGCTCGCTTGATTGATGAGTTTCGTAGCATCGTGACTGAGGCTGATATGGTTGCGTCACTTTCGTCATAGTTGTTGGGTGTTAAGACAAGGTTTCAGAATAGCCAACCCCCCTGCCCCTGCAAAGGGCGGGGGAAATACGGAACGGGGCGTCCTGGCGACACACGCGCAGCGTGGGCCGCCAGGACGCCCCGTTTCCCCCCCTCTTCCTCAGGGCTTACCATGACCCACAATAGTATCGTATCAGGATGCGCTAGAGCGGGCGGATTCCTGCCCTCTACGGTTACCGGCGAGGCTGCGCCCCGCCAAGATTCTCGTGTTTTCGGTTTGGTGTGGCGGCAAAGCCGCCACACCAAACCGAAAACACTTTTTTGCAGGGGCCGGAGGCCCCCGCCCCCCCAACGTATGGGTCAATGCATAGCCCTCAGGGAGAGGGGGGCAGGGAGATGAGGGCGTATCGTCCAACCAAACGGTACAGTAACCGTGAACCATGCATGCCTTAAGCAGAAAAGCTCAGTCAAAACAAAACAGAGCTGGTAATACCAGCTCTGTTTTTGTATGCCTGAAGAGAATCATCTACGGGCAGGCACAGTTTTATCAACAGGCAGGCATTAGACCGCTACGCTAAATATCTGGTGGTGGCTCCGGTTCGCCCAGTAAGTCGCCATGCCAGCGTTCCAACCACTCGAGTGCTTCATGCAAGCGTGCCGGTGGCATACGACGGTACGATGAAATGCCAAACTGACGATAGAGGCCGCTAAAGGCTCCACCATACTCATTCCGCCGCGACCGCTCTGAGAGCGTGTGAGCTACCCGCCGTACCATCTGGGTTATCCGTGCTGCATGCGCATCATCCACAGCCGTGCCAACCGACCATGGATCGGCCCCCTGATCCTGGCGATTCGCCTGTGCGGCCACCAGTTGCCGTTCAATCAACATCTGATGACGGGCCAGCGTGGCCATTGCCAGGGCTGATACATACGCTTGCTCAGCCGGGGTTTGATCATACCGTGTGGGCAGCATTTCATCAGCCGTACCAAACCCCTGCGGTCGAAAAGACTGCCATAACACCGACGCACTCTCGCGCTGGTAGAGTTCCAGGCGTCCCCGCAAACCGCTATCTACCCGGGTCGCATCCACGCTTGTCAGCCAGAGCGGTATCAACTCTACACGCAGACAGAGCGCCTCCTCCTCACGCTCGTCTATATCAACCATCATCCGGCGTGATCCAGCCGCAAGCAGGGCATGTTTCTGGATGCGTTCCTCTTCATCAATAAGGCTAATACCAAGCGTCTCACAGAGACGCGCAACCGCAACATACGCCTCGTTCGGGTCGAGTTCCAGAGCCATCAAGATGTCTTCACCATAGAAGTGAACATGATCTGACTGGCGCTGTGCTGATCGTCCGGGCATTATGTAAACCTCCCTTCGCTGTATCATAGCATATCGCAGTGTCTCTATGCATACGTATAGATTGTACCGCAGAACCGGCCATACATCCGGCTATTCCTTCGGTATGTACGAAAATAGCCGATCGCGGTACAGGATACGATACTGTGTGCGCAAGACAGCAAGGAATTCGGGCGTCCAGCGGCCACTCGGATCAATATCAAACTTTGTTGCATCAAACGGCAGGATGATCAAGTCAAACTGCTGATTCGCTACTTCGTTCAACAGATTGTGCTGGTTCCATAAACCCACGCGCACTGCTGGCCCCATTGTGGCCGGGTCATCATAGCGCAATGGCCGTCCCGCTGCCAGCAGCAGGCCAACATCATCGGCTAACACTTCGCCCGGTTGGGTCATGATCAAAGCAACAAACCGTTCGCCATACGTGTCGCGCAGATCAAACTCACCGGCGTACCAGTCCGGGCGCTCACAGACAATCCAGAGTTGCAACACCAGCAACCCTAATCCCATCAGGCCAGCCAGAAAGCGCCAGACGCTCAGATGTTCGCACAGACGACGCACAGCCAGCGCGGTGACACTGCCGGCAGCCAGGGTCAGGGCCAGCAGCGGCTCTAGCAGGTGATTATGGTGTGAACCGGTTGTGCCAGCTCCCACAATCGTCAGGCTGCCCAGCAGGCCGTAGCTCAGGCAGAAGATCAGGGGCGCAGGTACAAGGGTGCGTGTTGTCCGTTTGCTCACTTGCCAGCCCGCAAAAAATAACCCTGCCAGCGCCACAAGCATCAGTGGCCAGGCTATCAGCAATAAACGGGCATATCGCTGGAAACGCCCGAACGTCCACCAGTCGGACGGGTGCAGGCCCCAGACATGAAACGTGAATTGTCCATCTGTGGCCAGATCCAGGCTGAACCATATACCGGCAACCAGTAGCAGATAGGTAAGCGTAAAGATCAACAGAGGCGCAAAGTGGGTCGGGGCAGTGGCCCGGAGGTGTTGCAAGCTCGTATGCCAGCGATAGGCTGGCTTTGCGTCTACGCGATCATGGTGGTCATCAAGAACATTTAGCAGACCAACCAGCAGCAGGGTCAGGCCGGTTGCCGCCGCTGCCGCCACGGCGGTTTGTTTGGTAAAGAAGGCCAGCGTAAACACAACGGCTGCTACAATCAGCAGGTGCATACGCCTGGCAAACCAGGGCGCTCGCTCGCTGGCTGCACCTGACTGGCTAATGTGAACATAGCCACTGGACGATTGTTCGGCGACATCCTGACGATAGGTAGGGGCGACCGGCCGGTCGCCCCTACAAACCTTCTTTTCATGCCGACCGTGTGCGGCCCAGCCGCATGGCGAACTGGTCAGATACCAGGCCACCGCAAACAAACCTGTTGCGGTAAACGTCAGGGCCAGTGGATCGGGCTTGATGCGGGTAGCCCAGAGCTGTACCGGCGGAAATGCCAGCCAGATCCAGGCCGCTATGATGCCAACCGGCAGGCAGCGACCCAACCGCCACACACTCAGCGCCAGCAATGTGGCGATTGTCAATGTGGCACTTAGCGACAACAGCCGTCCGGCCAGGAAAATCGGTTTTTGCGTAGCCGGGTAAAAATGGCCCTGCGGATTGGTAAGCTGTTCAAGGGCAGCCAATGCCAGATAATGCACCGGTGGATAGGGAGCAGCTACCACACGATCCGGTTGCAACGGCTGATACAGCGGTGTACCCGCCTGCACCAGACGCGCCTCGTACAGCAGCGTGCCCTCCTGTCCATCAAGGGCATAGCGATATTCCAGGGTGGCACGCCCATGTTCGGCAAAGCGCCCGAGGTGCAGCAGTCCCATCCCCAGCGCAACAACTATGCATAGGGCGATGATCAGGCGGGGCAGCCAGCGCAAGATGCGCTGGCCCGGCGAAACATCCTGGTTGCAGCAATTGTGCAATTGCCTGCTACACACTACATTTCCCGTGCCGTCGCCACCATATCGGCCAGCACACCTGCTGCCGTCACCTCGACACCTGCGCCAGGACCACGGACGACTAACGGCTGGGTGGCATAACGTGTGGTGGTGAATGAGAATAGATTATCGGTTCCCCGCAGGGCTGCCAGCGGATGATCGCGTTCAAGTTCACGCAGGCCCACACTGGCCCCATCCGGTTCAATTGTCGCAACATAGCGCAGAACATGGTTGTTGGCGCTGGCACGCTGTACCATCTGCGCATACTGGGCATCAAGGTCGGCGATACGCTCCATAAAGCTATTCACACTCACCTCGGCCAGATCCGGCGAAAACCAGGGTTCCGCCAGCACATCGTCCATCGTCCAGGCATACCCGGCGGTTCGGGCCAGAATCAACGCCTTACGCGCCACATCCGCCCCACTTAGATCATCACGTGGATCTGGCTCGGTCCAGCCGCGTGTACGGGCCGTGCGAACTGCCTGCGAGAGCGGTTCCCCCTCTTCCAGCGCACTGCAGAGATAGCCAAGCGTCCCGCTCATTGCCGCCTCGATGCGCACAAGCTTGTCGCCACTATCGATCAGCGCCTGCATCGTGCTGATAATTGGCAAACCTGCACCAACCGTTGCTTCATAACGCGTCGCGCCACCTGCCGTGAGCGCGGTAAATGCGCCAAAATCGGTTGTCACCGGGCGTTTATTCGCCAGCACAACCCGATGACCACTACCAACCACATCGATCAGGCGATCATGCATGCCATCGGCGGCAGTCACATCAACCAGGATCGCCGGGGTGTTCGGCAACAGACTGGCCCAATCCGACGATGGGATTCCTCCGGCGATACTCCCCAGCGATGTTCCAGACTGCTTGGCTGCAAGCGCCCTGGCCACATCCACATCTGCCAGAAATGCGCCGGTAGACAGTATGCCGCTACTGTCTACCAGGGCCAGGTAGCGCAACTGAAAACCGTACTGCTCGGAAAGGAACATATTACGGGTTAGCACCTGACGAATGACTTCACGCCCGACGCCACCTACACCCAGTTGAATGATCGCAATATCGCGTACCATAGAATGTTGCCCCCAACTGCTTGATTGCCAATGTCGTATGCTTCTATCCCTCTTCTGCTCCGCCAGGCGCATCAGGTGTATACGGCGGCAGGGATTTGCCAGCTTTGATATGGTGTGAACCTGGCGTTTCGCGGATCAATACATAGATATACTCAATTGGCGCACCGATTGTCTCATGCACAACTCGTGTGATCTCGCGTGCCATGGCCTGTTTTTGCTCCTCGGTACGTCCCTCACGAATATCGCATTGGATAACAGGCATAGGTTTCCTCCATAGCAAAGTAGAAAAAAAGTAGAAAGTAAAAAGGGTGCTGTAGTATAGCATATATCCTGGCCACCTGGCTGGCCCCCCCCCTTCTGTCCAGCTCTCACGGGTAGGTTTTTTGGATGAAGTGTTTTCGGTGTGGTGTGGCGGCTTTGCCGCCACACCACACCGAAAACACTTTTTTTGCGGGGCCGGAGGCCCCCAAAGAATGTCGTTGTCGTGCGAGATGGTGCCAGCAAAGCTGGCACCATCTCGCACGACAACGTGGGTTTTTAGGGCTACCGCCCTACAGGTGATGCGTATGGGCCGGAGGCCCCCGCAAGTCCCCACGTGTGGGTAACGTATAGCCCTTAGGGAAAGGGGTGTCTAATATCGGCAGAAGACCCTGAGGAGGCGATAACCCCGCCTCTTCTTTTCTAACCCCAAAGACCCAAACGAAACAAAGCCTTTGGGTCTTTGGGGTGAAACTATCGGGTTATTTCCACCAACATGTACTATTGGATCTGAACCAACCCTCCACCGACCCAGTTGTTCAAACCTGTGGCCGAGCGTTCCGCACCGCCGCTGACTGTCGATTGTGCACCACTGGCTGTATTCGATGCACCACCGCTAACTGTTGCGAACGTATTTGTGGCCCGATTAAAAGCTCCCCCGCTCACAGTGGATCGACTTCCGCTGGCTGTATTAGTCTGGCCACCCGTAACGCTCGAGTCCGTTCCTTCAGCCCTGTTGGAAAACCCGCCAGTGACACTGGCCCGTACACCAGAAGCGATATTAGTCTGGCCACCCGTGACGCTCGACTGCGTTGCGTTAGCCGTATTGAGCAGCCCGCCAGTGACACTGGCCTGACGACCAGAGGCAATATTTGCGCCACCGCCGCTGATGGTGGACTCTACCCCGCTGGCAGTGTTATCACGGCCACCGCCAACCCATGCCTGCACGCCCGTGGCATCGTTGAGAGTTCCACCACTGACACTGGCGTAATTGCCGCTGGCCAGGTTGCCATCAGTAGCACTGGGACCACCACCGCCGCTCACTGAGGTGGCAAAGCCAGTCGATCGGTTGTTCCGCCCACCGTTGACACTGGCGTGGGGACCACTGATTGTATTGGAGTAACCAGCCACCAGGCCCGCCAGGCTGGTGTATGTATGCTCCATCCCAACCACCAGATTATGTGAGCCGCTACGATCATTCGCCGGGCCACCGTCTTCGTTATAGCCAATAATCAGGTTGCCCAACCCGTTGAGTGTACCGTTGGTTGCGCCAGTTCCGTTGCGAATATGCAGATTGGCTCCGGTGATAAAGATATCCGTGGCTGTAGCAGTCACATGCTGCAACTTGTCCTCCAATGTAGCCAGCCGGTTTTCCAGCAGCGTCAGATCGGTTGGCTCTTGAGCTTCAATATCGGCCAGACGCGTTTCCAGGGCAGCCAGATTATCCACAACTTCATTCAAGCGTTCTTCCAGAGCGTCTGCATTGGCGGCATACTCGGCGCGTAGGGCGTATGGCACACTGGCGATACGCTGATTTGGTTCCAGGGCTTCAAAGGGGCCACTGCTTGTATCACTAAACCAGACCCGCAAATAGGTCTCGCTCGGCTGAAAAACAGTCTGGGCAAGTGGCTGATCCATACCAGCCAGGTTGGTATCACCCAGCAGAACATAAAACAGGCCGTTGTTGACCGCCAGTTGCACGGCGGTGGCTGGCTCACCGCTGGCAGTACCATCGTTTGCCCAGAAATGGCCGCTACCTTCACCCGTTGCACTATCGACAAACGCAAACTTGAAATAGCCAGCTCCACTGAAGGGTGTACCATCAACGTCAACCAGCCCCTGATAACTCATAACCTGCGGTGCCGTGGTAGTAACCTGTGCCTGCCGCAGCGGCGCTGCTTCAGCCGTCAGTGCCTGCCACAGTAACACCGACAATACACCAACCAGCAGCCATGGTAGACCGTTCTTGAATGAAAAAAGCGTGAGTTTCATGGATTAATGTCTCCTGTTATTTAGAGGAGTTACGCGGTCACCCATCCACAGGTGCGGAATTCGCCTCCGGCAGGGTGGAAAAATCATTTTTTGTTCCCGATTTTTTCGCCTCTGGCGAAAAAATCGGGAACAAAAGAGATCATGTACCATGCTGCCGCAGGCGAAACAGGTCTTTCAGATGATCAAACGCCTGGTTTGTACGCCACCGCGTAAGTCCTGTTATTTACTATTGGCCCGAAAACAATACTAACGGCAAATAGAGTCCATGATCATGTGTTTCCGCCGGTATGTCGGCACTACCTGGTGCTTGCGCCTGCCAGTAGCCAGCCTGCGTGGCACAACGTACTGCTTCAGACATACCAACAACAGGCTGGCCAATGGTACCATTCAAGGCCACCCGCTGCCCACTAACAGCCTGACCACCACTACCAGATACATTTCTGACAAGCGTATAGCTGGTCAGCGTATTTGCCATCGCCAGGCTATACCAGAACCAGAACATACTAATCAGGATGCCAACGCTAAAAAAGAGTCTCCGCCTGCGTGTTCGTTGCATAAATGTCTTCTCCTGAAAATGAACCGTCAGTGCTATGTCCATCTGCGCAGACAACACGTGCCACAGGTTCAGTGTATAGACATTCCAGCAGAAACACACTCTCACAAGAGATAGTTGAAGTGATAGTGAAGATAACCGGGAGGATCAGAGGTAGACTATCAGGCGTGATAGGATGGAGAAAACAAACCGTAGGGGCACAACATGCTACGCCCCTATTTTTACATTAGATGCCCATGCGCGGTGCGCACACCGCCGGGATGAAAAGGGCTTGTAGGGGCGACCGGCCGGTCGCCCCTACCTATCGTCAGGATGCCGCCGAACAATCGTCCATGACCTATTTTCACATCAGTTACCCACAAACGGCTTACGTGCCACAAACTTACCCGCCCCCTGCTCGCCCTGCCACTGGTCGCCCTCTACCAGCACACGCCCACGTGACAGAACTACAGACGGCTTGCCAATCACTTCCATGCCCTCATACAGGTTATAATCGGTCGCCTGATGCTGGGTCGCCGCCCGCAGCGTATGGGTCGCCTCAGGATCCCACACCACAATATCGGCATCGCTGCCGGGGGCAATCACGCCCTTCTGCGGATACATGCCAAAGATTTTCGCCGGATTGGTACAGCATAGCTCCACCCAGCGGTTCAGCGAGAAACGCCCGGCGCGCACTCCCTGCGTGTAGAGTACCATCAGGCGATCTTCGATCCCCGGGCAGCCGTTGGGAATTTTGGAAAAATCGCCCTGACCCAATTCCTTGCCCGCAGGCCGACCATCCTTGCCGCCCTCAAACCAGAACGGACAGTGATCGGTCGAGATTACCTGCAGCGAGTTATCAGCCACGCCCTGCCACAGGGCCACCTGATCGCTTTTCTCACGATAGGGCGGCGAGCAAACCCACTTTGCGCCCTCAAAGCCGGGCCGGTTCAGGTCGTCTTTGGTAAAGAAAAAGTATTGCGTACAGGTCTCGGCATAGATCCGTGCCCCGCGCCCACGTGCCAGGCGCACTGCCTCCAACGCGCCCGCATTGGTCAGATGCACCACATACAACGGCGCACCCGCGACCTCGGCCAGCCGGATAGCGCGATTCGTCGCCTCGGCTTCCAGTTCCGGCGGGCGCGTCAGGGCATGGTAGAACGGCGCCATATTGCCAGCCGCGAGTGCTTCTTTCACCAGGATATCGATGACATCACCATTCTCGGCATGCACACAGATCAGCAACCCGTGGGTGGCTGCCTGCTGCATCGCCCGAAACAGGGTTGCATCATCCACCATCAGCGCACCCTTGTAGGCCATAAACAGCTTCAGGCTCGTAACACCCCACTCAACACACTGGGGAATCTCGTCCATAATGCTATCGGGCAGATCAGTGATGGCCAGATGAAAGCCATAGTCAATCGCCGCCTTGCCCCTGGCGCGCTGCTGCCACATATCCAATGTCTGGCGCAGGGTAGCCCCCTTTGGCTGAATCGCAAAGTCGATATGCATCGTGGTGCCGCCAAAGGCTGCCGCACGATGGCCGGTAAAAAAGTCGTCTGATGAGACCGTGCCACCAAAGGGCATATCCAGGTGCGTATGCACATCAATGCCCCCCGGAATAACATACTTGCCCGTGGCATCGATGGTCTTATCGGCGGTGAAGCCCTGGCCCACCGCCACAATCTGCTCGTTCTCGATCAGCACATCTGCAGGATAGGTATCACTGGCGGTGACAACTGTGCCACCGGTGATGAGTGTACGCATTTGTTTCTCCTTGCTATAACATAGGTGGCACAGGCAGGAGACAGAGACTGAGTCTATTTCACCACGAAGGGCACGAAGTCTGGCTGTCGCCCAGGTATGAAGAGGGCGTACGTTTTTTGGACAGATCGCATTGTGATGGCATCCGTAGGGACAGGCTTCTGCCTGTCCCTACGGATGTTTTCTGTATCAGGATGCCATGCGGACGCGCTTCTGCGCGTCCCTACGTGTGCTTCGTGGTTCAAACTATGCCTACGTGTACGCATACGTCTTCATGTGCGCACCCCTTCACCTTGTCGCAACATCGGCACAATCTCGCGCCCGTATACATCCAGAGTCTGTTCTTCGTCGCCGCTCATCAAATAGATATTAAACTGGGTGACACCTGCATCGACCAGTTCCTGCAAGCGCCGGCGATGTTCATCTACGGAACCAACGATACAGAAGCGATCCACCACATCATCGCCAACAAAGCGTGCATTATGGCTACCCACCTCGGCATGCTTGCGATAATCGTAACTCTCACGGTCGCGCACATACGCCGTCAGCGCCGGGGGCAACTCAGATGGATCATAGCGTGACAATAAGTCTACCACATGATTCGACACCAGCGCCGGGAACCAGCGCACCTGCTCACGCGCCCGGGCCAGATCGTCCGACACCCATACTGGCGCAGCCGCCATAACCTGAATGCTTGCCGGATCACGCCCGACTGCTTCAGCGCCCTGACGCACAAAGCCCATACACCACTGGATCAGATCCGGGTCGGCAAACTGCAGAATCACGCCATCTGCGACGCGCCCAGCCAGCGCCAGCGCCTTTGGTCCATAACCAGCCACCCAGACCGGGCAATCCGGCGTAGTGCCATTCTGCGCAGCCCAGGTCAACTCAATATGCTCGCCCTCGTGATCAACCGGCTGGCCCAGCATCAAACCCTTGATCGTATGAATCGACTGCTCCATCTGGGCCAACGTAGTAGGTTTCTTGCCCATCACACGCCGCGAACTATCCCCCCGCCCGATGCCCAGCACCATGCGCCCGCCCGAGATCACATTCAGCGTCGCCAGCGTACTGGCCGTCACACTTGCATCGCGCACAGCCGGATTGGTAACACACGTACCCAGGCGCATCGTTCGTGTATGCAAAGCCATCAGGGTCAGGATTGGATAGGGATCCAGCCAGAGCACATGTGAATCAAACACCCACCCATACGTAAAGCCAGCATCCTCAGCCTGGCGCGATATCGTCACCACCCGATCCGGATGCATACTCGGATCCAGTTTGAGTGTTATGGCAAAGTCGAGCATAATTCCCCCTTTCGGTATGATGACATAGTCGATATCACCCCATCACCCCATCACTCAATCACCAGATCTTCATACATATCCGGGCGGCGGTCGCGATAGAACTGCCAGACATTGCGCACCTCGCGGTTTTTCTCCAGATCCAGATCCGCCACCAGCACCTCTTCGGTTGTATCGCTGGCCTCGGCAGTAATCTCACCGCGCGCATTCACAAAATAACTCGTGCCATAGAAATCATTGTCACCTAGCGGCTCTTTGCCTACCCGGTTAATTGTACCCACCCAATACCCATTGGCAATCGCATGCGACACCTGCTCAATTTTCCACAGATGCATACTCAAGCCACGACTGGTCGCACTGGGGATATAGACAATCTCGGCCCCGTTGAGGCCCAGCGCCCGCGCTCCTTCGGGGAAATGCCGATCATAACAGATATAAACCCCGATCGTGGCATATTTTGTCTTGAAGACCGGATAACCCAGATTGCCCGGGCGGAAGTAGAACTTCTCCCAAAAACCGGTTACCTGAGGAATATGCGTCTTGCGATACTTGCCCAGGTAGCTGCCATCAGCATCGATCACCGCCGCCGTATTATAGTAAACCCCCGGCTGCTCTTCTTCATACACCGGCACAATCAGTACCATGCTATGCTGCTTTGCCACTTCCTGCATACGCCGGATGGTTGGCCCGTCGGGAACCGCCTCGGCAAAGGCATAGAACTGGGGATCCTGCACCTGACAGAAATATGGGCCGGTTGCCAGTTCCTGCAGACAGGTAATCTGCGCCCCTTGCTCGGCAGCCTGGTGGATAAACCCGATCTGCCGCTCGACATTCTCCTCCATACTCATGCTACCAGTAGCCTGGATCAGCGCACTACGTACAATCGTCATGGCATTGCTCACTTCTTTCATACTGAACTATGGTTCAAAGTTCTTCTATGTCGTCTGTTCCAAAAAATGTTGTTAGCGCGAACACCTCCTGGGTCAACCAAACGCCCTCACTCCCCTGCCCCCCTTTCCTTGAGGGAGAGGGGGGAAACGGGGCGTCCTGGCGGCACACGCGCCGCGTGTGCCGCCAGGACGCCCCGTCCAACTCCCCCGCCCCTTGCAGGGGCGGGGCCGGGGGGTGGGGTGATTCACACGGTTTTCCGCTACCCTGACGGGTGCGTGTCTGTTCTATCCCAGGGCTTTTTCGCGCTAACAAAATGTTGCCTTTGGCAACATTTAAAAAAAAACCTATGTCCTATCAATTACTCCTGCGCCATCTCCCAGATCGCATGCGTATAGGCATCTTCCGAGGCAGGATTGCTGATCACGCCGAACTCCAGGGCAATGTCGGCAGTACGCTGGAACTGCTCGGGATCCAGATACCCGATAGCCGTTTCCGCATCTATCGGGTCGCCCCAGACCAGTTTATTCACTTCATCCATCTGCCATGCCTGAGCCTCCTGTGTCATCACACCACTCTGGTCATTCGCCAGCACAATATCCACACAGGCCTCGGCATTATCACGGCAGAACTCCCACCCCTTGAACGACGCACGCAGGAAACGTGCAGCCGTCTCCTGATTCTCTTCCGACTCTAACCAGTCCTCGCGCACAAAAATACCATCTTCGAGCATAGCGGTACCCTCGGCGTTATAGTCGATGATATTCAACTCGTCGATGGTATGGCCAGCGCTTAGCACCTGGTACAACTCGTTATAGGTCATCGCCGCTGCCGCGTCTACCTCGCGATTAAGCAGCAGATTCATATCAAACGGCTGCTGCACCAGCTCCAGATCCGTTTCAGGGTCAAGCTCATACTTATTGAGCGTAGCCAGCAGATCAAACTCATTGCCACCAAACCAGACTGCCACTTTCTTGCCTGCAAAATCAGCGGGGGAGGTAATGCCACTATCGGCCCAGGCCAGGTGACGCATCCCAGCATAGGTGAAAACCTGGGCAATATTCACCAGCGGCGTGCCCTGGTCACGCACTGCCAGCAAACTAGGCAGCCAGTCCAGTCCAAACTCGGCCTGGCCAGACGCCACCACCTGCTCAGGCACAATATCCGGCCCACCCGGGCGAATGGTGATATCCAGGCCTTCTTCTTCATAGAAACCCTGATCCTCAGCCGCATAGTAGCCAGCAAACTGGGCCTGAGCCACCCACTTGAGCTGCAGTGTTACCGGAATCAACTCCGTCGATGTTGCGCCAGACTCTTCAGGCGTTTCCTCGGGCATCGCCTCGGAGGTTTCCTCAGGCATCGCCTCGGAGGTTTCCTCTACGGTTTCGACAGATGTTGTTGTTTCTGTAGGGGTTTCGGCTGCAGGGGGCTGGCTACCACAGGCCGCCAGAACGAGCACAAACAGCAGCAGCGTTGCGATCAGACCATAGGATGTATTCAAACGCATACATGTCTCCTCTAATGTAAAACTAATGTAAAAATAGGACGGTAGGGGCGGTTCGCGAACCGCCCCTACGACTCCTATTTTCATGCCGACGGTGTGCGCACCGCCTCAGGGCTTATTATCACCTACAATTGTACCGCATCAGGATGCGCTAGAGTAGGTAGCTTCTTGCCTTCCACGGGTACCGGCGGGGCTGCGCCCCGCCGAGATTCTCGTGTGTTCGGTGTGGCGGCAAAGCCGCCACACCGAACACACTTTTTTTGCGGGGGCCGGAGGCCCCCGCGCCCATATGCATCACGTTCAGGAACATGCGCCCGACAAAAAGATAAATCGCATCAGGACGCCATGTAGCCCCTCTCCCCCTGCCCCCTCTCCCCGCTGGGGAGAGGGAGGTATCCACCTGGCGGTGTCACGCGGCGGCTGTGCCGCTGCGTCACATCGCCAAATCGTCTCCCCCTCCCCTGGAAGGGGGTAGGCTCTCACGGGTAGGTTTTTTCCGTAGGGGCAGGCCCCCGTGCCTGCCCCAGAGCATCCTGATGCACGAAACGCAGTCCAGGGCAACCACGGGGGGTTGCCCCTACCGATCCCATTGGCATGCGGTCGGGCCAAAAAACCTACCCCTGAGAGCTTTTGCATCCTCCTTTCTTTCCTGCCCCACAAGAAGAACCAGAAAAAGAATAAAACAACGCCCCACCGGAGAATCCAGCGGGACTGGGAAGATCAAACAGACCGATTTATTTACGCAGAGATGTATGCCAGGGCATGGCCAGCCGTTCAGCCAGCGCCACAACCAGGTAGAACACGATACCATACAGGCAAGCCACAACAATAGCCGCCCAGGCAGCGCGTGTATGCAGAATACCCGCTTCGGTCTTAATAAAGACCCCCAGCGAGTTACGCGGCCCGCCAAAAAACTCGGCCACAACCGCCCCAATCATGCTCAAGGTAGTACAAATCTTGAGTGCATTAAACAGAAAGGGCTGTGCGGCAGGCAGGCGCACCTTGCGAAAGATATCCCGCTGATGAGCTGCATACGAATACATCAACTGGATCTCATCGGCACCGGGGGATATCAGGCCACGAAACACATTCACGAGGGTAGGAAAAAACGTCATCACCGCAACCACGCCAATCTTAGAAGCCGAACTGGTGCTGCCCAGCCATACCCCCATGAGAGGAGAAAGAGCCACAATTGGTACAGCGCTGGCTGCCACCGAAACAGGAATCAGCCCGCTGGCTATACTACGCCAGCGGACACACAACATCGCCACCAGTGTGCCTAGCGTACACCCAATTACAAAGCCAGCCAGAGCTTCACTGAAGGTAAACAGGCCAATCTCTAGCAGATAGCCCGGTCGTTCCAGGAACGTTTGCAAAATAGCACTGGGTGGCGGCAACAGATAGAGCGGTATGGCAAAAACGCGCACACTCACTTCCCAGAGGACAAATACTAGCACAAATGTTACTAGTGGTGGCACGGCTGCCACCAGGAAGCGGCGCGGATCAGGCAGAAATGTTGTTGCTGTTGTCATAGTTCATACCAGCTTACGACTCGCGCAGACTCTCGCGCACCTGGGTTACCAGTTCAAAGAAACGCGGCGACTCGCGCGTAACAATATCACGTGGCCGGGGCAGGTCAACCTGGACAATTTTCTCGATCCGGCCAGGGCGCGGCGACATCACCACCACACGATCAGCCAGGAACACTGCCTCGGGAATACTATGCGTCACAAAAATAATCGTCGAACCTGTGCCAGCATCACCCCAGATACTGAGCAACTCACTCTGCATGCGTTCACGCGTCATTTCATCCAGCGCCCCAAACGGCTCGTCCATCATCAAGATCGACGGATGAAACGAGAGCGCCCGTGCAATCGACACACGCTGCTGCATACCACCAGAAAGCTGCCAGGGATAAGCCATATCAAAATCGTCCAACCCCACCAGCCGTAACATATCCATCGCACGTGTGCGCCGTTCTGCAGCCGGGTAACCCATCACCTCCAGCGGCAACTCGACATTCTTGCGTACAGTACGCCATTCATACAAAACCGGCGACTGAAACACCATGCCATAATCACGATCACGCCGTGATTGCGCCGGTGACTTGCCCTTCACCAGAATAGCCCCGGTTGTTGGGGAATCCAGATCGCCAATCAAGCGCATCAGGGTACTCTTGCCGCACCCGCTAGGGCCAATCAGCGCAACAAACTCACCGGGCGCAACCGCCAGACTTACATCGTGCAGAGCAATCACTTCGCCAGCACTACTCTGATAACGTTTGCTGACATGATCTACCGCAATAATCGGTGTTGTTGAGGTTTCTGTCATATCGTTATAATCTATCTTAGGCATGGTTTCAGGATGACCAATGTTACTGTACACTGTACAGACGAATTGGTTGCTTGAATCACCCTACCCCCTGGCCCCGCCCAGGGGCAGGGGAACCCGGACGCCCCATTTTCCCCTCTCCCTCACGGAGAGGGGGCAGGGGGGAGATGGCCTATCGTCCAACCAAACGGTACAGTAAACCTGAACCTTGTCTTAACTTTCCAGCCGACGGTTGCGCAACACCAACCACTCGGTCAGCAGCACCAGGCCATAAAAAAACAACCCCACCGCTCCAGCAACCAGCACAGCCGCAAACAACACTGGTGGGCGTGAATTATAATATTGGGCCGCGTTAATGATCACCACACCAATGCCACGCGAGGAACCGGCCGGTAGCTCGGCCACAATCGCACCGATCACACTGGCAGTCGCGGCAATTTTTAGTGAGGCAAACAGATAGGGTAATGAGGCTGGCAGACTAAGCTTCAAAAAGACCTGGCTACCAGGAGCGGCATACGATCGCATCAGTTCAACTGCCTGGATCGGCGCAGCCCGCAAGCCACGCAACATACCGATCGTAACCGGAAAAAAGGTCAGATACGCCGCCACAACCGCCTTGGCCACCCATCCCGGCGCACCCATAGCCCCCAGACCAACCACAACCATTGGCGCAATCGCCAGGATCGGCACCGTCTGCGAACCGATCACATACGGCATCATGCCACGTTCGAGCAGGCGTACATGCGTAAAGATCAGCGCCAGCACAAAACCCAGCACACTGCCCAGCAGAAAGCCACCTGCTGCCACACAAAACGTAGCCCAGGCATTGATCAGCATCTGAGAAAGCAACAGCGGGCCATTGCCACCCTGTGTGCGCGTCATAAACACACCGATCACATCACTGATATGCGGCAACTTATTATCGGGAATAGTAAAGAGGAACTTGGCCCCTTCCCAGACACACAGGGACACCACTATCACCAGGCATACCGGCAAGATACGCCGTAGCAGATCGATCAGATGCCCCCCGGAGGGAAGTGTAACGGGTAACGCGCGTCGGGCAGAAGGTCTCTCGGCCGACATGACAACTTCTTCGTGCATCACACCCTCGCACACGCTGAGAAATAATCGGTATCGTATGCTCTATATATAGCATGCCAAAGCGATCAGACGGCGCTGTCCCGGGCATTCCTGATGGGTAAGGAAGGAAAAGAGGTGCGACACATCATTGTCGCCAATCCACGTCTGGAGTAGGTTATTTTTGCTTGCGGACGATTGATTATTGTGTAGAATAACGTAAATCAGGCTGCTTGTCAATGCACGCACGGTGTGTGAAATGGAGGGGTAGGTTTTTCCGTAGGGACGGGCTTGTGCGCGTCCGCAGGGCGTCCTGGTGCGGAACACGTCCGCACGGACAGGTTCTGTCCCTACGGATGGCATCACAATGCCATCCGTCCAAAAACCCTACCCTGTGAAAGGCCCCCCGTGGTGAATACAACCCTCTGATTATGAATCGTTCATCGTTACCGCCGCGCCATCATCCAGGCAAATGCTGTGCGCCAGCCACACAGTATCACTGTGTTGACAAGCAGGGTGACAATCGCAAACGAGAGCGGGATGCCCCGTTGCAGCAATAAGGCCCGCAACAACAGACCCACTGGCCAGGCAATCAACCAGGCTATCGCGGTTTGTCGCAACATGCCTGTTACGCTGAAAGAAGCTGTATCGCCAGCAGTTACGGGGCCTATGCGATAGGCCCGGCTGAAGGGTGATACCGCAAACCAGCCCAGCAGAAACGGCGCGGCCGTCTTGATAACTTCCAGGATTTCGTATGTGCCTGCAACATTATGGCTGCGGCGACCGAGCGCCGCAAACACCAGAAATGCCACAATATCGCCAATCACCAGGATAATTAGATATTTGCGATGATCGGGCTGGGCCGATGTGATCGATGTATCAGAACGTGAATGATCCATCATACTGCTCCTGTAGCAAAGGCGAAAGCAACGCCCAAGAGTAGCACCGGCACGATGCCGGTGTCTCATCCACGTGCTTATCCCGACCATGTGTATCATGCACATGGATATCTGGCTAGTGAAGAATTAGGTATAAGCGTATCATACCACACAGTAGGTCAATTCGATTATACCGTCCTGTAGGGGCAAAAGATGTTGTTAGCCTGAATAAGACCTGGGTGAACGGGAACGTGGGAAGCCCCCTCTGGTGTAGGTGCGGCATGTAGCCGCCCTGGTCAGAGGCGCGGCTACATGCCGCGTACGTATTCCACCGCTTATTCGCGCTAACAAAAATCTATACCTGAAAGGCGCGGGGGTCAGGGGCTTTCACGAGTAGGGTTTTTCCGTAGAGACGCGCTTCTGCGCGTCCGCATGGCGTTCTGATGCGATAGACAAACGCTTTTTGGCGTGCGGCAGTCGTGCTGCCACATATGCGGGAGCATGGCTGCCGCACGCCAACGTGTGTCCAACCTGTACTTGATCTTTCTATAAGAATGCGTGTATATGCCATATGCATACTTTACCAATTCTCCTCAGATCATTGCCTGCCCAACCGCCCTTTCATAGAGTGGTTCTGCATTATCCTGGTTTTGCATGTCTCGTTGCCAGTAGGTCAGCCGCAACCGCAATGACAGGGCGGTGGCAATGTTCCACAATAGACGATTGCCCAGAATCGGGTCATCCTCACACAAACGTACCAGTTTGTCGCGGGTCAACCAGAGAACCGTCGCACCCTCTGACCCGGCGCACAGATTGGCCGTGCGGCGCCCACCATCCAGCAGCGATA
>RRYU01022901.1_pt1 | contig 32668 bp, 26 predicted proteins | sample 2162651 | NCBI WGS metagenome assembly RRYU01 (sample SAMN10267283, study PRJNA491782) | microbial mat metagenome | isolation source: biomat in the production well | place: Japan: Minami-Kanto gas field, natural gas well KTG3 | collected 2017-06 | reverse complement strand
CCCCCCGGTCTCGAAGAGGAGATGACATTTGCCGCTTCGACAAGATCGGCTATAGGGCTTTGTTTATCGATATCTCCGTGATGCGCGGCAATGGCATTAAGCACAACCTTTGATTCCCTGAATTTCTGAAGATATTTCATGCCGGCAATAGCATGAGGGTCTTCGCTCTCAGGCAGAACCAGCCCGATATCGTGCAGGAGACCTGCCCGCTTGGCCAGTTTCGCGTCAAGCCTCAGCTCTGCTGCCATAAGACCGGAAAGCATAGCGACTTCCCGGGCATGCTGCAACAGGTTCTGACCGTAAATGGTATGATATTTCATTTTTCCTATCACGGAAACAAGTTCTGAAGGCATGTCCGGAATCTGCAGCGAAGCAAGTGTCTCCTCCCCCGTACTCATGATAACATCATCGATCTCTTTTTTAGCGTCCTCATAGGCTTTTTCGATTGCAACCGGGTGAATAACACCGTCTATGAGGAGCTTTTGGAGCGTCAGCTTGGCGAGTTCGCGGCGCAGGGGATCGAAGCATGAAAGTATAACGACTTCCGGTGTGTCATCGACAATGATGTCTACCCCGGTTGCATTCTCAAATGCCTTGATATTCCGTCCTTCACGACCAATGATACGTCCTTTAAGCTCGTCGCTCTGGATATGAACAACTGAAAGGGCGCTTTCTGTGGCCTGCTCGAAAGAAACACGCTGTATAGCGGTCAACAGCGTTTTTTCAGCAATCCTGCTCGCTTCCTGATCTGCCTCCTCATGAATCTTGTGAATCGTCTCTGTTGATTCTTCACGGGCAACGGCGACCATATTATCTATAAGCATCTGTTTTGCCTCATCGGCCTGAAGATTACCGATTGCTTCAAGCTTCTGGTTCTGCTCGGTGATAATCCGCTCAAGATCACTGGTTTTGTTTTTTACCGTCTCCCTGTCATGCTCAAGCGCCTTAAGCTGCTCGCCGGCCTTTTTCTCACTTTCCTTAAGATCCTGACTCTGGCGCTTAAGATTATTTTCCTTCTGGCGAACCTGTTTCTGCAACTGGTTGAATTTGTTATTCTTTACCGTAACATCAGCATCGAACTCCCGCCTTCGTTTCTTCCATTCCTGATTCACTTCGGCAACTTTCAGATCCTTGTACTCATTCGCCTCTTTCTGAGCCTCCTGAACAATCTGGACCGCTCTCTCCTCTGCTTCAAGAACTTTTGTCGTCCCGATCTTTTCAAGAAGAAAACGACCGATAAAAAACCCTATACAGAAAAACAGAATCGATGCAAAAACCAGTAAAAAAAGGTTTACGACAATCCCCATTAATTTCTACCTCCTTTGTGCGCCCGTCATTGGAAAAAAGGGCACCTTTTAATGCAAAAAAAAACCCGCACCAGCCAGGGATGTGTAAGATTTAAGAACCCGTTTTCAGTACGGTGGGCGCCTCCTTCAGATCTTTTGCGTCCCCTGCGGTCCCGTCTCCGGAACACTCAGAACCTAAAGCCATGCTTCCGGTTCAGTAAGGCCTGCAATCCAAAAGAAGAGTACAGCTCCCTGTTCTTAAGAGTTGGTTCTTTTACTTACAAAACACCCCTGTAATCGGTGCGGATATTTCTTCTACCTACTAATGTAAACGATTAGAGTGAATTTTGCTCAAGAAAAAGATTAAGCCGGTCAACTTTTTTTTCCATCGATGAGAGACGTGCCGCAAGCTCGTTTTTTTTCTCTGCGAAATGAATCGCAGCGAGCACGGCAAACTTTTTAACCTCGAGGTCAGGGGCTTTCCCCGCAAACTGCTGCATAATTTCATCCACCTCAAATGCAGCCTGTTCCGTTGACTCACGGCTCTCGACCCGTAACGGGTAACTGTCGCCAAAAATATTGACCTGTATCTTTTCCATCAACCTCTCAACCCGGCATCTCGTTTCTCAGCTCCACCTCTATTCTCTGCAGGATCACAACCAGCTTCTGTCTGATCTGTACTTTTTCCTCATAGGAAAAAGCGTTGTCAACTGCATCTTGTCCGCCCCCTGAAACCGGAAGCTTGCAGGATTGCAATATCGATTGAAGACTGGTAATTTCCGCCTGCAGCATTTCATTTTGTTTTCGGCAATCAGTCAATTGCTCCACGATCTGTCCGATACGTTGTTCGAGCAGATCAAGACCGGAGCCCTGGCTATCCTCTCTGCGTTCTTCCATACCTTCGCGCATCAAACTTGCCGAATTACCGCACCAAGCCTGTTCTCTGCATTTTCCATAACTTTTCGAAGAATCCTTTTGACTTTCTCCTCCTTTAAAGTCCCGGAATGATCGACAATATTCAGCGATAGCGCAACACTTCTTTCTACTTTTCCGACACTGTTTTCAGATTCACGTTCGAAAACGTCAAAAACCTGAACGCTGCTGATCTGCGCATCACTGGTTTTCACACAATCAACCAGTTGCTGAACGCCAAGCCCTTCAGGAAGTACAAAAGAAAGATCCCTTTCAACAACCGGATACCTTGAAGGGGACTCGTAACAAACGTTCAACGTAAAACAACGCTCGAGAACTTCCGTATCGATCTCGGCTATGAAGACCGGCTGATCTATATCAAAAGCCTCAAGCACTTCAGGCGCTATCTGCTGAACTTTCCCGGCATGCAGTTTCAGGGTTTTATCTTCTCCCTTCCAGTCACATGTAATGGAAAGCGTATTTTCATTATAAATATTCAGTAATGATTTATCAAGCAAATTCAATTTCTCCAACAACATCTCGACCGAACCCTTCATATCAAAGAAATCAAACGGCTCACGTTTCCTGGACCAGTTCACCGGATAACGGCTTCCGGTAACTGCAACCACGAGTTCCTCATGTTCTGTAAAGGTTTTAGAGGCACTCCCCTCTTCATCCCGGGTATAAAATGTACGGGCCACCTCGAAAAGCCGCATATCCCTGCTCCCATGCTTGATGTTGTGGGAAATCACCTTCAGCATTGACGGCACCAGAGAGGGACGGAGCACTTCAAGACCCTCGCTGATGGGGTTTAACACCGGAACCAGATCTTGTCTGAACTGTCGGGCGTCACGCCTTGTAATCAACGGGTTCGTAAGGACCTCTCTGAAATCCAGTGCAATCATAACGGAGCGCAGATAATCCGGAAAATATTCGGGATTGTTCCTTGACTGGGGATAGCTTGCCACCATCCTTTCCGATGCCACTATGTTATTATACCCTTCAAGTCTGGCAACCTCTTCAACAAGATCGATTTCCTGTTCCACATCCACCCTGAAGGATGGAACCCGGAACAGCAGTGCTGTATCGTCATCATTTCCAGTCATCGTGAAACCGATATATTCCAGCATGGAAACCATCTTTTTCACTGGTATCGAGCAGCCGAGGATCTCGTTGACTCTGTGAGGACGGAACGTGATGCTCCTGGACTCAAAAGGCACAGAACCTGCCTCCTCTGCCTGAACAATCTCGCCTCCGGCCACATCGAGAATACGTTTGACCGCACATCTGGCAGCCAGGCGTAAATTTCCCGGATCCGTTCCCCGCTCAAAACGGTACGCCGAGTCACTCGTCAATCCGAGAAGTTTCGACGTCTTTCTGACTGCGCCGGGGGAAAAGTATGCCGATTCAAGCAAAACATCTGTTGTGGTCTCGCTCACAGCCGTGTCGTAGCCGCCCATGATACCGGCGATAGCCACCGGTTTTTCCTGATCGCAGATAACAGGCATTCCAGGCTGCAGTTCATAGGTCTCCTGATTGAGCGCTTCGATAGAGCCGCCAACATCCGTTCTCACCCGCACACACGCTCCTTGCAGTTTCGACAGGTCAAAAGCGTGGAGAGGCTGACCGAGAGCATGCAATATGTAGTTGGTTATATCGACAATATTGTTCCTTGGACGGAGCCCGATGCTTTCGATCTTCCGCTTGAGCCATAAGGGAGATTCTCCAACCGTAACATTACGAATAACGATACCGGTATAGTAGGGACATGCTTCGGAATCCTCTATCCGCACGAGTGTACCTGAATCCGAAAAATCCACATGAAGTGATTCGGGCAGTTTTACCTGCGCCGTTCCGGCGATCTCTCTTGCCACCCCAAGATGAGAGAGAACATCAGGACGATTGGGTGTAACGGAAATATCGAGCACAGTGTCTGCATCGAGATACGATGCAAGAGGAACTCCTGTCTCGCAATGCTCCCCAAGCACCATAATACCCGAGTGATCATCGGACAAGCCCAGTTCATCCGCAGCACAGATCATCCCGAACGAAAGTTCACTGCGTATCTTGGTTTTTTTTATACGGAGCACTCCCCCGTCAGGGGTTTCAAGTTCTGCACCGATCATCGCAACAGGAACAAGCTGCCCTTCGGCAACATTGGGAGCACCACAAACTATCTGCAATGAATCAGCCTGGCCGACATTGACCTTGCATACTCTGAGACGATCGGCATTCGGGTGTTGCCTGACCTCTTCTACTTTTCCAACGACAACAAGGGGATCGGGAAGTTTTCCGGTAATCACATCGTCAACTTCGAGACCGAGAAAAGTAAGCTGATCGACAAGTGAAGGGATGTCTGAAGTTAAGGAGGGGACAAAATCCTTGAGCCAGTTTACGGAAATTTTCATAAGAGGATCGTTTCTGTAGTGATAACAAAAAAAGCTCTGATCGAAAATCGAACAGAGCTGTACAGAAAGAAGCTATCATCTCCGAAAATCCGGCAACCCACAACCTATACAACACCGATACTTGCCACATAAAAACAAGCCGGATCTCGTGAGAGATAGTATGTGACCCCAACGGGATTTGAACCCGTGCTACCACCTTGAAAGGGTGGTGACCTAACCACTAGTCCATGGGGCCTTAAGAAAAGAGGGTGAATGAGGGGACTCGAACCCCCGACCTCCAGGGCCACAACCTGGCGCTCTAACCAACTGAGCTACAATCACCATAAAAATGGTCTACTTCATTGTATGCCCGACTGGACTCGAACCAGTAACCCTCAGCTTAGAAGGCTGATGCTCTATCCAATTGAGCTACGGGCACAACTAAGCTCCTGCCAATGAACATTCCGTTGTCGGGGCACCGAGACTCGAACTCGGGACCTCCTGCTCCCAAAGCAGGCACGCTACCAGCTGCGCCATGCCCCGCTTTACTGGAAGGCTCTTAATATAGCATCCCGGGTTTTTAGAACCAAACACTTTTAACAAAAATCTATACGGCTATTCAGCGCCCGGAGATAACATTCCTTCTACCAGTCATGCCGCCCCGTGAGATAGATAATTGGATTTACCCCTGTGTAATATCCTTTGTTGAGTAACAAGGGGATCCGGCATCCAACGCCCCTTAAAAAGTCATGCCGCCCCGTGAAATAGATGTTCGGATTTCACAGGGATGCGGCATCCACAGTGATTTCCCGGACTGCCCATGGATTCCCGGGTCAAGCACGGGAATGACAGAACAGGAGGAAGAGGTGAATCCCGGGTCAAGCCCGAAGATGACTGAAAGATTTGGTGTCCGAGAATAACTGATTTCTTGCTGTCCAGCTATCTCGCAATCAAGCAATCCGGTTTTTGTAACAATTCAACGATCATTGCCACCAGTCACGTCTTCCTCCCTGACCAGCAAACCGGCAAACCGTTTCAGTTTCAGTTCGAGTATCTTGGCGTCATATCCTGCGGAAGCGATGCTTTTCCGGGCATTGATGAGGTTGAGCTGTGCCTCCCTGAACGTTGTTGTCGTCAACTGCCCAAGAACATACAACTCTTTTGAACGCCTGAAGTTCAGCTCAGCAGTCTCAAGGTTTTTTTTCTGAAACTCAAGGATATCAAGCGTATTTTGATACTCCTGCCATGTATCGGCGACCTGTTTTTCAAGCTCGCTGAGCGCTTTTTGCTCAAGCAGCTTCCTGTTTTTCAACGCAATTCGCGCATTCTGGTTCCTGATGCTTGACTGAAAACCGTTAAACAGGTTAACGTTCAACGTAAGGGCCGCAGAAAAACTCCCCGAGAGATCATCCGTTCCCGGCTCGAACCCTTCAAGAGTATTGCTGAAACCGTAACCGGCCTGAACCCCGAGTTCCGGGAAAAAGTCGGATCTGGTTATACCCAGCTCATATTCCGCCTGTTTTACCGATTCACGAGCGACAAGATATGCTGAAAAAAACTGTTCCGCACTCCGGAGTATCTCCTCTTTGTTCAGGCTGTTGTCGAAAGAAACTTCGCTTTTAACCTTGTATGATGTGCTAATGGAACGGTTCAGTAAAAGATTCAATTCGCGGTTTGCGTTGTCCATACCGAGCACAGCTTCTTTCCAGGCAACACTGTCCGCATTGGCATCTACCGATGCAGAGAGCACCTCGAGGGAGTTTGCCTGGCCGTATTCGGATCTGAGACGGGCACGTTTCAGCCTGTCCCCGGATATTGCAAGAGCTTCTTCGGCAACGGCAACCTGCACCGAGGCGTCGGCAAGCCGGTAATACGCCTCACTCACCTGCAGTATCACCTGTTCAATGGTATTGCGCGCCTGAAACCGGCCGAGCCTGCCTGCGCTTTTCAGTTTCCTGAAAGTATAGATATTGCCCAACCCGTCGAACAATGTGTAGCTCGCCTGCAAAGTGGCGCTTGTCGAGGTGAACTCGGTAAGGCCCGACATTGCCGGCTCTTCATTATCCTGATAGTTCACAGACCCGACAAGATCGATTTTCGGCAGCAGCCCGGCATTGCCGATATTGACATTGTTGCTGCTGATTTTTTCCTCCCCCCTCGCGACCTGGATATCCTGATTGCGGGAAAGTGCCTCAGCTATCGCATCGTCAAGACTCAGCAGCTCTGCAGCAGAGAGGGGTGAAACCAGGAACAAACTGAGAAACAGCAAAAACCCGCCAAGCAACATGTCGCCGCAGGCAAAAACGCGATTTCTTCTTTTTTTCATGATGCCTTCTGTTTTCTGCGTCCCAAACATTCCTTTTCTCTTCATGCCTCCCCAGTCCTCTTACCTCCCGGCCTTTAATTTTTCACAAGAGCACGTGCTTGCCTTCCTCCCGTCATCTTCAACACATCAACAACTCAACAATGCATTTCAACTCACTGTCCCTTGCTCCCGATCTTCTCCTTCAAACAGTTCTCTCCGCATGGCTGCCGGCTCGACAGACTCAGGCGATGGTTTTTCTCCTCTCAGAAGACCCACTACCAGCACTTTTGCATGGTTCAGCAAAACCAACAAAGCCGGGAGCATCACCAGAGTCAGAAGCGTTCCGAATAACAAACCGTAAGCAACGGAAATAGCCATGGGGCTCAGGAATTGTGCCTGACGGCTTTGTTCGAAAATCAGCGGACCGAGACCGGCAATGGTGGTTAACGAAGTAAGAACGATCGGCCTGAACCGGCTGAGTCCCACTTCATAAAGCGCTTCAGTAAAGTGCTTCCCGGCCTGCAGACGGCTGTTGAACGCATTGACAAAAACCAAAGCGTCGTTAATAACAATCCCGATAAGGGCGATGACACCGAAAATCGAAAGAATACTTATCAGATAACCCTGGATAAAATGCCCCCACACAACCCCGACAAAGCTGAACGGAATCATAAGAAAAACAATAAACGCCTGCAGAAATGAACGGAAAGAAAATACAACAACCAGGAACATCATTCCCAGAACAACCGGAAAGACACTCTTCATTGAAGCGGTTGTTTTATCGCTTTCCCTGCTCTGCCCCTCGTAATCATAGCTTACATCCGGAAACGCCTTCAGAATACCCGGCATGACCTGCAACTCTATGCGCTCCAGAAGATCGGGCACGGATTCCTTGGAATCGGTAATATCCGCTTCGATTTTCACAACCCTTTGTGCGTCGATATGATTGACGGTGGACACCCCGCGCTCTATCCTGACATTTGCAATTGCGCCAAGAGGAAAGGCCCTGCCGTCAGGCAAGCGAATATCCATCCGCTCCATTTTGGCCACAGACTCACGATCCGTTTCGGCAAAACGTACCCAGACCTTCACTTCGTCGATACCCCGGAGAATCCTCTGGGTCTCGTAGCCGAAAAAACCGCTCCTGACCTGGTTCATCACCTCGGCTTCGGTGAGGCCGAGCGACCTTGCTTTTTCGTTGAGCGTGACCCGAACCTCACGCAAGCCGGGCGGATCGTCATCGATGATATCCTTGAGCTCCGGCATTTTTTTCAGTTCCCTCTCCAGAGACTCTTTGGCTCCTCTCAACTGCTCCAGATTGTCACTCTTGAGAGCGATTGACACCGGCATCCCCCAGAAGCCACCGGTTCCGACCTGCAGCTTTTCGGCCCCCGGGACGGCACCGATTTTTTCCCTTATTGCGTTGGATACCTGCCTGCTCGACCATTGCCGAAACTGGCTCTCGAGCAAGGTAATCCTCAATCCCCCTTTATGTGCGTCCGGCCCGACCTTGCGCCCGACAGCCTTGACAAGATCCTGCCCGAACTCTTCCCTGTATGCATCGCTAACCTCTTTTACATCCATTTCCATTCGGGCCAGCAGGCTGTCCGTTACTGTCTGGCGCGTTCCTGCAGGCATTTCAAATGTCAGTTGGACGTTGTCAAACTCGAGGTTCGGGAAAAACGTGAGCTTGACTATTCCTCCCTGCAAAGCCCCGATTGAAATAATCAGCAGTGCAACCGGAACCATAGCCGTAATGAGAGGATTTTTTATGCTGAAACGAAGTACCGGCGCATAGAACCGATCCCTTTGAAAACGTATAAACGCCTCTGATTTACGCAGCAGCCAGGTTTTCTCGCGAGGATTGCCACGCAATGCCCGCGAATGCGCTATATGGCCCGGAAGTATGAAAATCCCCTCGACGAGAGAAATCAAAAGAGTCGCAATCACGACAAAGCCGATATCCCTGAACCGCTCCCCAAAAGAGCCTTCGAGCGAGAGGAATAGTGTAAAGAATACAATCGTGGTCAGCACCGCAGCCACGACAGACGGCAGCACATCCATGGTACCCTTGACCGCCGCGTCGAGAGGCTTCAACCCTTTTTCGTATTGCTGATAGATGCTTTCCGCGATAACGATACCGTCGTCCACCAGGATACCGACAACGAGAATCATGGCAAGCAAAGACACGACATTGATGGTCAATCCGTAAAAGGTACCGAGCATGAACATGCCGGCAAACGAAATCGGTATCGACAGAGCCACCCAGAAAGCCATCCTCGGATTCAGTGAAAACGAGAGAAACAGCACAACAAGAATGCTTCCGATAAGGCCGTTCGAGGTAAGAATATTTGCACGCTCCTGAACAATCCCCGAGCCGTCGCGAAGCAGACTGATCGATACATCATCATGCTTACGATCGAACTCCTCCATGAATGCCGCAGTCTTCGCGGCAATGGAAAACATGTCTTCATCGCTGGTCTTCTCGATATCGATCGTCACGGAGGGTTTACCGTCATAGTAGGTCCGGTTCGGATCTTCCGACCAGCGATCTTTTACCTCCGCAACATCCTTCAGGCGTACCAGACCACCCGCCGCCGTAGTGCGCACCACCAGATTCTCAATATCAGCGGCATAATAGCCCTGATTATCCGAGCGGATAAGGAGTTCCTCATCAGAACCTTTGATAGTCCCTCCCGTTATCCTGAGATTTGCCTTGCTAACAGCAGAAGCCACTTCATCAAACGTCAAGCCATAGGACTTCAGTATATCTTCGCGGATACTAACCTCGATTTCCTCTTCGGGAAATCCGCTCAGGGTAATCTTCGAAATGCCTTCATTGTTGCGCAGTTCGCGCTCGATCCTGCGGGCATAAGTTTTCAGAACATCAAGATCAACATCGCCATACAGAGAGTACGCAACGACAAAATCGGTCATCTCCATTTTGTATATCCTGATCTTTTCCAGCCCGACAGGGAAGGAACTGATCTGGTCGACGGCATTGCTCACCTCCTGCAGCAAAATATTCACATCATAATTCTGGAGCAACTCGACAGTAATCGTGGCAGAATTCTCCTGGGAGATCGATGTAACCCGCTCGATACCGGTCACCCCCTTGAGCTTGTCCTCTATCTTCAGAGTAATACCCTCTTCGATCTCTTCGGGTGAAGCACCCGGAAATGAAGCAACAACAAAGATGGTATGAGAAGGGACTTCGGGAAAAAACGTGGTTTTCATCCCTTTGAAAGCAAGAAACCCGAAAAGGAAAATCGCCAGAAAAATGGCGTTGCCCAGAACCGGGTATCTGATAAATTGCCTGATAATTCCTTTCACAATCCAGAATCAGCTTTGAGGCACCTCGAAACACTGTTCTTCCGGAAAAGCCGGAAGGCTTTGAAATCGTGCCTTTTTGTTATAAACCTCATAAAAATAAACAGTTGTCCCCTGTCATTCCGAACCGGCCGTGCTCTGCTCCTGCATCGTGACTATCGATTCAGAGACCACCATACCGTTGAAAAGCCCCTCCACAGGCTCGGCAACGATTGCCGTACCATCCGGAATACCCCGCACAACCGCAGTTTTTCCACCAACCGAAACAACTTCCACCGGAAGCAGTATCACAACAGAATCACGGAGCGCAAATACACGGTTTTCCGAGTCAAGCAACTCACGGGCAATCAGTGACGCATCATCCACAGGGACACTCAGGGACGCCGAGAGGAACATGCCATCTTTCAAACGAGGATCGTCGAGAAGAACATAAACACCCACAGTCTGGGTGTCTGGATCTATAGCATCGTTCACCCGCGCAATTTTTGCCTCTATCGAGCCGTTGAAATCATCGGATAAAAGCGTAATCCGGTCGCCCTCCCGAATAAATGCCGCCTCCCGTACAGGGGCAGACAGCTCCAGTTCATATGAGGTCGCAGCCGCAAATTCCCCTATCTTTTGCCCATTACGAACAAGAATGCCGGGATTTGCCTCGGAAACAGTAACGACACCATCGAACGGTGCAAGAATACGGTACTTGGCCAGCGTCTCTTCCATACTGCGAACCGAGAAAAACTTGCCGTAGATGTTCCTGGCTGCCACGTAATTTCTCAACCTGTCATTCTGGGCAGGGGGCAGAGAATGAAGTGGTCTCAGTATACTGAAATCATCGAGATACTTTTTCCATGGCCCTGCATATTCAGGGAAATCAATCAGAAGGTCAGGCATGAGCAATGTCAACTCATTGAGTAATGCACTTTTTTCCGCCAGAACGGTATTTCGGTATACGCTGTCCTCTATTTTCAGCAGCACCTCCCCTTTAGCAAACCTCCGCCCCTCCCTGAACGGCTTTGTCCCGTCGACAAACACACCGCTCACTTCCGCATATATCTCGATTTTTTTCACTGCATCTACTTTACCGTTCATCCTGATTATCCTTTGTACCCGACCATTGGTTATTTCAGTAACAGGCACCTGACTCTCCTTTTTCGGAACGACTTTTTCCTGCTGACGGGAGTTACCGGAGCCGAGCAATCTGCCGATAACGATACCGGCAACAACAATAATCAGAGCAATAAGATATGGCTTGATTTTCGACATGATGTGGTTTAATTATCTATCTATGGCTGTTTTTTTATAATGTTCGCTGCATTTTCTCTCAACTTTTCAAGAACCTCAAAGACAACCTTGACCTTTTCACTGTCGATTCCCTCGAGCAGAGACCCGTTAAACTCCCTTACTTCCAGGAGCATCTTTTCAGCAAACTCTCTGCCCTTCGGTGTCAAGTAGGCAAGATTGGAACGGCGATCATGCGGATCCCTTTTTCTGATCGCAAGCTTCTTTTTCTCAAGGCTGTCGAGAATACGTGTTATGGTCGCGTCATCCTTTAAAACATACTCTGCAACCGCACTCTGGCTCAATCCGTCGCTTATGCTCAAACGAACAAGAACGGCAAACTGCTCAGGAGAAATATTGTCGTTCTCTCTCGTGATCCTTGCCGCAAACGCTGTCCGCAGAAGGTTCGCAGTTATCCCCACATGATGACCGACAAATTTTTTTACCGGATTTTCTTTCTCTCTCATATCGAAATATTTGATATCAAAACTTTTGATATCGCAATTATAAGAAAATAAAGGCAACAACAAAAGAGTAAACTGTCAAAGTGGACATTTGAATATCCATACATTTGGAGTTATTACTTTCTTTTCTTCAAACCGGCAAAAAAGGCGAGTATTATCGCTGCAAGTTCATCATGATCAACCATGTCAACGGCTTCTCTTGCAGTCACGATACTGCGTTTCCTGATATGCATCTCTTCCCACTTGCCAAGTAATTGTTCTACGTAAAGGGGATAAACGCGAACGGTACAGATCCCGTCCCATTTCGGATAGCTGTAGCGGCCAAGCTCTTTCTTCCTGACCCTACCGACAACTCCAGCCTCTTCATAAGCCTCCTTGGCAGCCGAATCATACGGCGACATATCTTTTTCGACAATCCCTTTCGGGATGATCCACCGTTTGGACTTTCTGGCTGTAACAAGTACAATTTTGCCGTGTAAAACGGGCAAAACCCCTGACTGGACGTAAAACCATCCTGGCTTTGAAGACATGATTACACGTATTCCTTTACGAATTGGTGCACTCTGGTAAAAATACACGAAGACATCAGGCGTTACATTACAAAAAAACCCAAAAAAAACCTTTACCCTGCTCAATCAGGCAGCAAAAAGAGATGTTACTTTTTTATCACGATTTTATTAAACTGACGGTAGCAAAAATTCCCGAGCCCCTACCAATAAATCAGTAAAACGTCATGAAAGCCATCATACCTGTAGCAGGAGTCGGCACAAGGTTGCGTCCCCATACGTTCTCCCAACCAAAAGTGCTGCTCAACGTAGCCGGAAAGCCGATCATCGGGCATATTATGGATAAACTCATCGCTTCGGGTATCGATGAAGCAATTGTCATCGTCGGCTACCTCGGCGACATGATAGAGTCCTATCTTCGTGAAAACTACAACATCAGCCTTACCTTTGTCAACCAGCAGGAACGCCTCGGCCTTGCCCATGCCATCTGGATGTGCAAGGAGCATGTTTCAGATAACGAACCGGTCTTTATCATACTCGGAGATACTATATTCGATGTAGAGCTTTCGGGCATACTCAATAGCCCCACCTCTGCGCTCGGCGTCAGGGAGGTGGAGGATCCCCGAAGATTCGGAATTGCAATAACGAGCGGAGGCAAGATCGTCAAGCTTGTCGAAAAACCGAATGAACCGATAGGCAACCTTGCAATCGTAGGACTCTACTATATCAGGAACTCCGACTCTCTCTTCTCGTGTATCGACAGGTTGATCGGGGAAAACATAAGGACCAAGGGAGAATACCAGCTGACCGACGCCCTGCAGATGATGCTTGAGAATGGTGAACCATTAACGACATTTCCGGTAAACAACTGGTATGACTGTGGAAAACCGGAAACCCTTCTTTCGACAAATGAAATTCTTCTGAAGAACCACAGCTCGGGTTCCTCACTCCCCGGCTGCATCATCAATGAACCGGTATTTGTCGCAAAAAGTGCAAAAATCAACAACGCGATCATCGGCCCGAATACGACAATAGGCGAAAACGCCGTTATCGAAGATGCCATAATTAAAAACTCGATAATCGGAAACGGTTCGAAAGTGCAGCATGTCTCTCTCAACAAATCCATCATCGGCAATAACGCGGACCTTTCAGGCGATCCCCACGAGGCAAACATAGGAGATTTCTCGGAAATCAAACTTCGGTGATGACAATGCCGGCGAAGCAATCGGGACAGGCAACAAATTAATTGCAGTACCCTTGCATGAGTAGCCCTGAATGATTACATTGTGCACTTATCCGGCATCCCCATTACCTATGGACACGGTGCCGAAAGCGTTCGGGACAACTGTTCCCGCAATGCTTGCTCTCAGGGTTTTCCGTGTCCAATCTCTCGTATATCCAACGTACACGCAAAACCCCTTGTAAGACAAGCAAGAGCTTTTCTTGTAGTTCTTGTTGTTCGGTAAACCATAAATATCAATGAAGATGGCACAGTCAAGATACTTCTTTACTTCAGAGTCAGTATCAGAAGGGCACCCCGACAAGGTTTCGGACCAGATTTCCGACGCAGTACTGGATGATTTTCTACGCCAGGATCCGAATTCCCGTGTCGCCTGCGAAACATTTGTTACCACCGGTCAGGTCATTGTCGGCGGCGAAGTAACGACAAAAGGCATTGTGGACGTACAGGAGCTCTCAAGAAAAGTTGTCGAACAAATCGGGTATAACAAAGGCGAATACATGTTTGAGGCAAAATCCTGCGGCGTGCTTTCAGCACTTCACAGCCAGTCTCCCGACATTAACAGAGGCGTTGATCGCAAAGAAGAAATTGAAGACGAACTTGACAGGGTAGGTGCAGGAGACCAGGGAATGATGTTCGGTTACGCATGTACCGAAACCCCGGAGCTGATGCCGGCAGCCATCCAGTATGCTCATGCTTTGGTAAAAAAGCTTGCTGACATCCGCAAGGAAGGCAGCATGATGACCTATCTTCGTCCTGACTCAAAAAGCCAGGTCACCCTCGAATATGTCGACGGAAAAGCAGCAAGAGTCGATGCCGTAGTCGTATCAACCCAGCACGACCCGGAGCCTGATGGCGTCAGTGAAAAAGAATGGCAGGATGTCATCAAAAAGGATATTATCGACAATGTGGTCAGAGAAGTGATCCCGCCGGAAATGCTTGACGAGAACACCAAGTTTCATATCAACCCGACAGGCCGTTTTGTGATCGGCGGACCTCACGGTGACACCGGTCTTACGGGTCGCAAGATCATCGTCGACACCTATGGAGGTGCAGCACCTCATGGAGGCGGCGCATTCAGCGGCAAAGATCCGTCAAAAGTCGACCGCAGTGCAGCCTATGCATCTCGACACGTTGCGAAAAACATCGTCGCGGCAGGCCTTGCTGATAAATGTACCGTTCAGGTCTCTTACGCGATCGGTGTCGCCCGCCCGGTATCCATTTACATCGATACACACGGAACGGCGGCCAACGGCCTCGGCGACGCGGAAATCCAGGCAAAAGCCGAGCAGATCTTCGATCTCAGGCCGGCGGCTATCATCCGTCACTTCAGCCTTGATAAACCTCAGGGATGGAGCTATCAGGATACCGCTGCTTACGGTCATTTCGGCCGTGACATCTTCCCTTGGGAAAAAACCGACAAGGTTGGCGAGCTGAAAACAGCATTCAACCTGTAAACAGTTATTTAAAAGAAAAACCGTTTATGACAATGACAACAACTGACACTACTGTACTCGACTACAAAGTGGCGGATATATCCCTTGCGGACTGGGGACGGAAAGAGATCGAAATTGCGGAGAAAGAGATGCCGGGTCTCATGGCAACAAGGAAAAAATATGCAGGTCAGAAGCCCCTGAAAGGAGCCCGTGTTACCGGTTCTCTGCACATGACCATCCAGACTGCGGTTCTTATCGAGACTCTTGTCGAACTTGGCGCACAAGTCCGCTGGGCAAGCTGCAACATTTTTTCAACCCAGGACCATGCAGCCGCAGCCATTGCCGCCGCAGGCGTCCCTGTGTTTGCCTGGAAAGGGGAAACACTTGAAGAATACTGGTGGTGTACACGGCAGGCTCTTACCTTTGAGGGCGGCAAGGGTCCCAACCTCATCGTCGATGATGGTGGTGACGCAACCCTGATGATCATTCTTGGATACAAGGTAGAGAATGATCCGGAACTGCTGAATGCCACCCTTGAAAATGCAGAAGAAAAAGCCCTGTACGGTCAACTCAGGGAAGTTTTTGAAGCCGACACGCAACACTGGCACAAGGTTGCACCGGAACTCAGAGGAGTCTCGGAAGAAACAACGACCGGTGTCCACAGGCTCTATCAGATGATGGAAAAAGGAGAACTGCTCTTCCCGGCCATCAACGTCAACGACTCGGTGACCAAATCAAAATTCGACAATCTGTACGGGTGCCGTGAATCGCTTGCTGACGGTATCAAACGCGCAACAGATGTCATGCTTGCAGGAAAGGTTGTCGTTGTCCTCGGTTACGGCGACGTCGGCAAGGGCTGCGCACATTCCATGCGTTCCTACGGCGCAAGAGTCATCGTCACGGAAATCGATCCTATCTGCGCTCTGCAGGCGGCCATGGAAGGCTTTAAAGTCTCCACCATGGAAGATGCCATCAAGGAGGGTAACGTTTTTGTCACCACAACAGGCAACAAGGACGTTATTACGCTCGAGCACATGAAGCAGATGAACGATGAAGCCATTGTCTGCAACATCGGCCATTTCGATAATGAAATCCAGGTTGAAAAGCTCAATGATTATCCCGGTGCGACCAAGACCAACATCAAGCCGCAGTATGACAAGTATACGTTTGAAGACGGACACTCCATCTATCTGCTTGCGGAAGGTCGTCTGGTCAACCTCGGTTGCGCCACCGGTCATCCGTCATTCGTCATGAGTAATTCATTTACAAATCAGACTCTGGCACAGATCGAACTCTGGACAAAAGAGTATGAAACAGGCGTGTACTGTCTCCCGAAAAAGCTCGACGAAGAGGTGGCAAGGCTGCATCTCGAGCAGTTGGGAGTCACTCTCACCAGGCTCACACAGGAACAGGCGGATTATATCAGCGTCCCTGTTGACGGCCCTTACAAGCCGGAACATTACCGCTATTGATCCGATTCCGCATGCACAGCAAAAAAGGCTGCCCTGGGCGTACCGAGGCAGCCTTTTTATGTTTCCGCCTGCAATGCAAAAAGGGCTTCAGCGTTGAACTGAAGCCCTTTTTGCATTGCACGAACGCTGGGGTGGCAGGATTCGAACCTGCGCATGTCGCCTCCAAAGGGCGATGCCTTACCGCTTGGCCACACCCCAGTATTGTCGCCACCGATACCAAGCGGTAGAAAGTATAAAAAGAATAAGTTAAAACTAAAAATCTCTTCTGCGCCTCTTACCCCTGTTTTGGGCATTCCCTCCGGTTTTTCGCATCTTGTTACTGACATTTTTACTTTTGCATTTTGACTTTCGTTTTTATGACAAGAATCAAAATCTGTGGAATAACAACCCTCGATGATGCTCGTGCCGCAGTCAACGCAGGGGTCCATGCTCTTGGGTTTAATTTCAGCAAGGCGAGCCCGAGGTATATCGATAAAGAAAAAGCGCAACAGATTATCGGAGCGCTTCCCCCATTCATTGCTTCCGTCGGAGTATTCGTTGAACAGGAACCGGATGAAATCAATGAAATATGCACTTTTTGCAGCCTTGAATTCGCTCAGCTCCACTCCGAACGCTATACAGCAGAAAAGTCTGTTGCCGTGACAGCAACAAAAGTCATACGTGTATTCCGCACCAGACCGGATTTCACGATAGAAGGTGTCGACGCATTCGCGAGAGAGACCGGGATCACGTCGTTTCTTTTCGACGCGTACCGGCACGGACAACCAGGCGGAACGGGAGAACGTATTGAAAAAGATACTGCACAGCAGATCTTCAGAGGAATGGCAGCTGTCGGAGCGGGAATCCTCGCCGGAGGGTTGAATCCGGAAAACGTCACCCGGGCAATCCGCGAAACCAGACCTTACGCCGTTGATACTGCAAGCGGTGTAGAAGAGTCACCGGGCAGAAAAGACCACAAAAAAATCATGAGTTTCGTGAGAGCCGTTCAGGAGGCAGACAGATCATCCTGAAAACCTGAAAAGGAACTGTTCTGAACAGCAAAGCGCCGTATATGTTCGTAAATCAACCCTGCGGCTGTTTCAGGAAGCTCAAGGGTTATGAGGTGTCCGCAATCCGGAACGTTGACAAAGATTCCTTTACTGCAATACCCGGCAAGTTTCGCAGTGTTCCCGGAAGTCATGATATTGTCACCGTCACCAGCGACAAACAATACAGGAATCTTCAGAGCTTCAACGAGACCGACAATGCTCTCCGTTACCTCCATACAGGTTATCTGGCCCGTTGACTGTTCAATGGCCTGAGGAGAACAAAGAGAGAGGCTCTCGAACCCTATAAGAACATCCTGGAACAGTACCGTATTACGAGAAAGCACAAGGCGGGCAAAAACATACGCGGGCAACCACCAGGTGACCTTCCGCAAAAGATTATTGAACATGAAATTTAATGTCGCCGGTGCCAGTTTTTCAAAAAAACGGTTGTTCTCCAGGTAACCGAAATTGAAAAACACCATGGACCGGATGGTATCGGAATACCGCTTCGCGTACTGAAGGGCAATAAAAGGGCCGAATGAAAATGCTGCAAGATGAAAATTTTTCAGCTCGAGCGCATTGACAAGTGCTCCGAGATCATCAGAAAAGGAGTCGATAGAGTATTCGTTATCAGGATCTTCGTCCGACCAGCCATGTCCTTTAAGATCATAGGCGACTGTTCTTATGCCTCTGTCATTCAAAAAACGGATAACATGATGCCACCACATCCACCAGCAGTCCCATCCATGAACAAGAAGAACAGTCTCACCCGTAGAACCAGGTCCTGAATCATGATAATGATGAACAACCCCGTTCAACTCGATAAAACAGCTTTTTTCAATCAAACCGGTTTCATATCCGGCACTCCTTGTATCTCCACCTTGACCTGACATCATACGTTTCAGGAGCTTTTCCCGATAAGCCAGAAACTTTTCGGTTGGATCCGCTTTTTTAGCTTCTTTCACAACGATCATTTTGTTTATGAGATGGTTATGACAAAATATATGGTCTTTGCCCTAATATGTTGCCATTTTTTTGCAAACCCCCAATTGTTACAGGCTTGAAAAATTTACTCCTGCTGTTCCCTTCACTTCCCTTTCTTTCGTATCATCAATAACATGATCAGGCACAATATCACATCAGAATTCTTTCTGTATTTACTTATGCACAAAACCAATGTCCTTTTTCTCTGTACCGGCAATTCCTGCAGAAGTCAAATGGCGGAGGGCTGGGCACGATACCTGCACGGAAATATTATCGAGCCTTACTCTGCAGGAACTGAAATACACGGCATGAACCGGAACGCCGTGCAAGTCATGGCCGAAGCGGGAGTAGATATTTCTTCCCACCATTCCAAAAATGTCGAAGAAATACAGAATATTCCTTTTGATATCATCATTACGGTTTGTGACAACGCACATGAACGTTGTCCGGTTTTCCCAAGTGAGGCAAAACGTATCCATGCAGGATTTGATGACCCTCCACGTCTCGCAGAATCAATTGACGATCCGGAAAAAAAGCTGGGCTGCTACCGAAAGGTTCGTGATGAAATCCGTGACTTCATCACACAGCTTCCCGGTACTATTGAAAACATGTAATCAAGGTTTTATCCTTATGCTCAACACAAGAAAAAACATCTATAGAGCAGAAGCTATCGGAACGTTTGCACTGGTCTTTACCGCGGCTGCGGCGCTATCGGCGTCACCGTCGCACTTCAGAAGCACTCATGGGTGGTCCCGTCAGCGGTGCATCCATGAACCTCGCCCGGTCACTTGGGCCGACACTTGTATCGGGTAACCTCTCCACCCTCTGGATATACCTTACAGCACCAATAATCGGTACCCCCGGCTTGCACATCCGACTTGCCACATGATCCAGGGCAACGAGTGCTGCCAAGTCAAGGATAGTGCCGAATAGAAGAATCAACGAAATAATTGCAATTTTTGTTTTTTCTCATATATTTGATATATCAATTATTGATACAACAAACACGCACCTTAACTATTGACTCATTCAGCTGACAGGCTTGTGAGCGATGCAAGGCTATACATTCACGTTTGGAAACGATAGAAAAAGAAAGCACACGATGAAAAAAATGACGGTATTTCAGCAAAAGCTTTTAAAAGTCTTTCACTTGATAACCGCATCTCTTTGGTTGTCCAGTGTCATTGCTCTTGCACTTTTGCCGATTATTTCTTCCCCTACAGCTACTGGCGATGAGATTTATATGTACAATCTCACCTATCATTTTATCGATATGTTTATCCTGACCCCCGCCGCCCTTGTAACGCTGATAACAGGACTGATTTATTCACTGTTTACAACATGGGGTTTTTTCCGGCACGGGTGGATTGTGTACAAATGGATCGTTTCATTACTCATTATTATCACCGGAACATTTTATTTCGGCCCCATGGTGACGGAGCTTCTGGAAATCGCAGATACAAAAAGAATAGCCGCACTACAAGACCAGTACTATATGCAAGGCCATACAGTCGGGCTATATGCAGCGATAGTAAACACATCGCTGCTTGTTGTCGCAGTAATTGTCTCCGTGTATAAACCCTGGAAAAACATAGGAACATGAGTTGAAGCTCATGCTCGGAGGGTCTATCCGAACACTCAAAAGCATCCGGGAAAACAGCAGATAGCTGTACTATCAGCATGAATCGTGAACAAATCAATCAGGGGGCCATGATGAAAAAGAAAGTACATTCGATCGCAAGCATGTTGGCAACATTGACTATCGCCACTTTTTTTCTATCAACAGTTGTGGTTGAATTGTTCGGTTCGCATGAAGCCGTGGCTGCTGTGAAACGCCTGATCGTTGCACCGGGCTTGTTCATTCTGGTGCCTGCAATAGCAATTGCAGGAGGAAGTGGCCAGATTCTCTCGAAATCCCGCAAGGGACAGCTTGTCGATGCAAAGAAGAAACGCATGCCATTCATTGCAGCGAACGGTCTGTTGATTCTGATCCCTTGTGCAATTGTGCTTAACAGTTGGGCTTCCAATGGAAAATTCGACGAAATGTTTTACCTGGTACAGGGAGTCGAACTTCTTGCAGGAGCCGTAAACCTGACGCTCATGAGCCTGAATATCCGCGATGGCCGGAAACTCGGTGGTAAAATGCGATGACTCCATGAGCCATACAATGGCAACAAACACTGCTAACCCGACCTCAAGTAAAATCCTCGGCAAAATATGCTCTCGCTGCCGAGTCAAAGACCCATCTATTTATGAGCACTTCTGTATTGTTATAAGTCCCGGTGATAATCGGAAAGCAAGGCGAACGGAGCGCAGAAACCGATCTTTCGAGACCAATGAAGCAATCGAAGCACAGATTCATCTTTGTCCCCCTCTCCCGAACTTTTCCCCTGTTTTTTTGTTTTTCATTTTTCTTTATATATTTTCACTATCAATTATCTCACTGTAAATAATTGATAGTGAAACGAATTTACCTGCAATGCAAAAAGCGTAGACTCTCATCAAAAGATCAAGGAGGAAAAAAACATGCGTCGACGACTGAGATTCATAGAAAGTGAGGTATACTTTCCCATCATCATCGGTTTCCACCTGCTCCTCTGGGCTGTGGATCTTTTTCTCTACAGCGGTCCTTTAATCCTGAACGAGGGAGAGAACCCTGTTCAGCGTATTCTGGGCGAGGTTATGGCATCCTGGGTAGTCACCGTTTTCGGCTTCAATCTCCTTATGGCCACACGGGCTCACTGGGTGGAAGGAATTTTCGGTGGGCTTGACAAAATGTACCTTATTCACCGCCGGGGAGGAATGATAGCAATGGCACTGCTGTTTCTGCATTTCGTCATTGTCTCAAAAGATCCGGAATTCACGATAGGCAAACCGTTAGGGTTCATTGCCATGGCACTGATTTTCCTGGGAATAATACTGTCTGCCGCTCCTTTTTTCAAACAGCGCATCCCGTATCGTAAGTGGTTGACAATGCACCGTCTTATGGGACCGTTCTATGTGATTGGAGTTTGTCATGCTCTTCTTGTCCCGACATTGACAAGTAAACTTCCGCTGGTACGCGCCTATGTGTTCGGTATGGCTGTCATGGGTATAGCAGCATGGCTCTACCGTGTACTCCTGCACCGCTGGTTCCACCCGCGCAGTTCTTACAACGTGGCTGATATCAAACCGTTTGACAACGCTGTTCTTGCAGTAGAAATGAGCCCTGTGGAAACCCCCTTACAGTTCGTACCCGGTCAGTTTGCCTTTTTCACCTTTCCCGGCATCAATCGCCGTGAATCTCATCCTTTCACCCTGGCAAGTGCTCCCGAACAAGACCGGTTGCGGATAGCGGTCAAAAATCTGGGTGATTTTACCGAGTCATTTCAGACACAGATCCAGGTTGGTGAACCGGTGAAAATCGAAGGCCCTTATGGGGTTTTCACGCAAAACAGGAGTTCCGCAAACCGGCAAATCTGGGTGGCGGGCGGAATCGGCATTACGCCATTCCTGAGCATGGCTCACGCCCTCAAGGATCCCGGGCTGGAGGTAACACTGTACTGGACCGTGTACCGCCGGGAAGAAGCCAATTTCGACGATGAATTACGGGATTTGGCCGAGCGCACGCCCGGCCTGACGTATCACCTCTGGCTGTCAGAAGAAAATGGACTGCTGACAGCGGAAGCAATGCCTGAAACAAAAGAAGCCGACGGGTTGGACGTATTCATCTGCGGCCCTGTAGCGCTACGCAATTCGCTGACAGACCAGTTTCGGGCTATCGACATTCCTCAACGTAACATTCACAGTGAAGAATTCGCATTCAGATAAGAACCACCGGTATGGCGAAGCATCATTCAGGTGCTTCGCCATAGGTCAAACCCATTAAAAACCAAAAGAACATCGTTATGCTCAGAAAGTCAATGCTCTTCTTTCATGTTGTCGGGACCATTATGTATATCGGAACCATCCTTGCACATATTGCGTCAGGAATAATTGCGGGCAGTGATGTTCAGGCCGTTTACCATACAGCTATATTCCAGGAAACAACCGCATATATCTTCATATTGCCTGGAATCGTTCTTAAAACAGTTTCAGGATTTGTCATGTTTTCACTGTATCCCGAAAAACCACTGTGGCTGAAAATAAAAATCGGGCTGGCTGCTTTCCTGGCGTTTAACGCCTTTTTCCTGCTTACCCCTTTGATGCCGGAACTGCTGGTTTTGGCAGAAGAAAGCCTGAAAGTCGGCCATCTGACCGAGGCATACAAAGCCAAGGAACACACAGCGACACTGGTTGGCATGAGCAATGTCATACCACTGCTGCTAGCCGTTGTTCTCGGTGTCTTTAAACCCGGTTTCAAATTAAAAAATAGGTGACCCTGGCGAACCCCCGATAGAACCGGCATCATCTGCAATTAAAAAGCCCCCGGAGAAGGGGGCTTTTTACATCATGCTATCTGCACATAGACTGACGCTTTCGCGTTACAGATAGGACATGTTTCCGGAGGCGCTCCCAACTCGATATGACCACAGATCGGACAGAGCCAGACTTCCGTTTCGGCAAGATCCTCACCACTATTCACAGCTTCGAGTGCTTTCCTGTACAAAGCCGCATGAACCTTTTCTGCCTCAACGGCATACCCGAACATGCGCTTTGCCTTGTGTCCTTCTTCAACAGCCTTCTCATACATGGGCGGATACATCTCGTTATGCTCGTAGGTTTCCCCTCCGATAGCCGTTTCGAGGTTTTCAGCGGTTGATTTGATACCATCCGATGCTCCAAGATGACCCTCGGCATGGATTCTTTCTGCTTCAGCTGTTGTTCTGAACAGTTTTGCAACATTTTTGAAACCGTCCTTTTCTGCTTTTTTTGCAAAAGCAGCATACTTCTGAAACGCCTGGCTTTCACCGGCAAACGCGTTTTTCAGATTCTCCTCCGTCGTTGGCATAGTTTGTATTCTCCTTGTCTGTTTAATGTTGTAAAAACTCATCTTTAACTTGATGAGGCAAACTTCGCTTCGTCGCTATTTTTTTTCATCTATCGAAAAACCCCCATAAGATTAAAAGAGTTCCGCATTAATAAAACGAAAAACCTAAGCTCTCTCGACATGATACTGCAAACAATACATCAATATTCCGGCCAAAAGCACCTGAAAATTCATGAGCCTTCGTAAATTGTATGTACAGTTTCTTTGTCACTCGTCTTTTGAACCATGAATCCGGCAGAATTTCTTCTCACCCTCGGGGCCATCCTTTTGGCTGGACTGGCAATCGATCTTCTGGGAAAAAAGACTTTTCTGCCCAGAGTAACCCTTTTGCTCCTTTTCGGTATGCTTATCGGCGGTGATATGCTGAACATCATACCGGTTTTTCTGACTGACAGGTTTGAGCTGATTTCAAACATGGCGCTCCTGATGATCGGCTTTCTTCTCGGGGGAAAACTCTCTTCCGAAAACCTTCGGCAATCAGGCAAAATCATTGTTATCGCTTCGATTTCCGCAGCCGTCTTTACAGCGCTTTTTGTAACGGCAGGTCTGCTCATTGGAGGGGTCGCAGCAGGTATCGCAATCCTTGCCGGTTGTATTTCATCAGCGACTGCACCTGCAGCAATTGTTGATACGGTCCTCGAATCAGGCGAAAACACACAGTTCACCAACATTCTTCTCTCTGTTGTTGCTCTCGACGATGCATGGGCGCTTATCCTCTTCAGCACAGGCATAGCCTTTGTCGGTGCCATGACAACGGTCGGGTTGGACGCCGCCCCATTGATGATTGCCCTGAAGGAAATCGGAGGGGCTGTCCTCCTTGGCATAGGCCTCGGCTTTCCTGCATCAATCCTCACAGGCAGAGTAAAACCGGGACAACCAATGCTGACCGAAGCCCTCGGCCTTGTTTTTCTTTGCGGAGGGCTTGCTCTTCATTTCGAAGTATCATTTCTTATCTCATCTATGGTCATGGGTGCGTTTATCGCTAATTTTGCCCGTCATCATGACTACCCCTTCCATGCTATTGAAGGTATCGAATGGCCATTTATGGTTGTTTTTTTTATCCTTGCAGGAGCCTCGCTTGAATTCAACGCTCTCCCTCATGTCGGAATAGCCGGAGTGATCTACATTTTGGCCAGAGTTACAGGAAAAATTGCCGGCGCTGCATTTGGGTGTGTTCTGGGCAAAGCTGAGCCTGGTGCGAAGAAATGGCTTGGGGCAGCACTCCTTCCCCAGGCAGGGGTTGCAATCGGAATGGCTCTGATAACCGCCAACCATTTTCCCGACTATGGCAGCACCATTCTTCCTCTTGTTGTCAGCACAACCGTTTTTTTTGAGCTTTTCGGTCCGGTTTTAACGCGCATCGCCATCAGAAAAACAGGCGATTGACATCCCACTCCTTCCCCAACAAGAAATCTCCACAAAATCAGGGAACATATTCCCTCTGAAATCCTGTTATGAGCTATAAGCATGCTTATTGTTTTGCTCTCCCGGTAACACGGCAACATTTTTCAAAAAAGAAACGAACATGAAAATCCCGCACCGCGCGCTCGGCATCGTACGCGAAATCGTGACAGAACTCGGTCATGATCTTACGTACGCTTACGAAGATTTGATCTTCATCGACCATAACGCCTACCTCCTGCAGTTCACCGATTCACCTGAAATGCTGAACCTTTACTTCAACATCGAGCTTTCAGAAAACGATGCGGTTGAAATGGAACGAAACATAACCGATTCAGCGGCAAAAAGAAACATCGGGATCGAACGGAAGGGACACTATGAGCTTGCGCAAAAATCCGATAAGACTATCGAGGTGAAGTTTTTCAACCGCGAGGAAGTATCGTCTCGCTCATAAAAGGCTGTGAAAAAGAAACGGCAATCAGAGGGTGGATAAAGAGTCACGGTGAAACCCTAAAACGCTTCATGGACAACCTTGTTCGGTCGCATCAGCGAGAAGAAAAAGAGCACAAACAGGAAGGTTATAAACTCGGCCACAGAAAATGAGACAAAAATCCCCTTGTCACCAAAAAAGACCGGCAGTATTGTCACAAAGAGAAGCGGAAAAACCAGTGTACGAGAAAGAGCGACAAAGGCAGAAGGAAGCGGTTTGTGAATCGCGGTGAAATAGGCACTGAACACAACATTAAAACCATTCCAGAGAAAAGCGGGCCAACTCAGCGAAATAAATGCAAGCGTGATGTTCATGGTTGCCTCTGTACCGTTGTCGAGGAAGAGACCTGCCAGCTGTTCAGGGATCAGGAGGAGCATTGCAACCAGAGAAAAGCCAACACACGCAACACACACTGAAGCCAGACCAAGAAACCCCTTTATTCTCTCCGGTTTTCTCGCCCCGTAATTCGTACTGACTATCGGCTGGAGGGCATCAGAAAATCCATAAACGATAATCTGCTCTGCAAAGAACAGATAGTGCATGATGGTAAATGCGGCTACCCCTTCAACGCCGAATTTACCGATCATCACCCAGTTGAAGACAAGAATGACAACTGCTGCGGACAACTGGTTCGCAAATTCCGACATACCGTTGTAGGCCACCTTTATCATTTCTCCCCAATTCCCCTGATTCCAGTTAAATCTGAGCACGGACTTTTTCGAAAAAAAGTGAACCATCAAAACCAGAAAACTGGTGATATGTGCAAGACCGGTCGCCAGGGCAGCTCCCTGCAAACCCATTCCCCATGAAGCCACAAAAAGCCAGTCGAAATAAATATTGACAAGAGCAGCGGCCACGATGGCTGCTGCAGCGAGAATCGGCTGTCCATCAACACGCACGAAAAAAGAAAGGCAGAGGCTTACCGGAAGAAAAAACATGAACAGCAGCATCACAAACAGATATTCCCTTACCAGAGGAGCAAGAATGTCATTCGCTCCGAGAAGGGCAACAACCTGATCGATAAACAAAATCCCTGAGAGTGCAAGCACCAGCGTCAGGACAGATACCGTCATCAGGGTTTTGGAAAAAACCGCATTGGCGGCATCCCTTTTCGATTCACCGATATACTTTCCGCAACGAACCATCCCTCCAACGGAAAACATGACGCCAACGCCAAGCAGAAGGCTGAAAACAGGCATGATAATATTGATCGAGGCAAGGGCGCTGTCCCCGACATAGTTCCCCACGAAAATTCCATCGACAATGCCTGACGAAGAAATCGCAAGCATTCCCAGAACATTCGGGATAGCATGATAAAAAAACACCGCCCCGATATTGCCTTGCAGCATATCAGCAAACCGATCTCTACCCATTACCGCACTCCTTCACGGGCATTGTAAATCTTCTGTTAACATTTTCAAGCATAACAGGCTCAGAATATAGTGCAATCAACCACATTAAGCAATTCCAGCAAAAATCGATTTTAATCACTTGACTTATTTTAATCATTTGATTAAATTGGCGCCACACAAATCACCATAGAGGTGATGATCTCCGCTTCAAACGAAAACAGAGCAGAGCAAAAGTATGACAAAGTATGCGAGCAGTGAACAAACAAGGCAGACCCTGATCAATTCAGCAGGAGAACTTGCAGCGAAACTGGGGTTTTCGAATGTTTCAACCCGGGTAATTGCTGAACACGCCAACGAAAATATCGGAAGCATCCACTACCATTTCGGCAGTAAAGAACAATTGTTTGAAGCTGCCGTGCAGGAAGTTATCAAACGATGCAATGCATATCCTGTCAGCCAGGCAATTGAACCCTTCTACAACGTTCTCGATACTCCGGCCGGCCAGTCGGGAGCGTTACGAGCGATAGTAAAAAGGGAAATAACCCTGCTGTTCGATCCGGATTACCCGCTATGGCACAGCAGGGTTATCTACCAGCTTATGCAGCAGAAAAGCCGACTGCAGGACATCATGGTCAATGAGCTTTTCAACCCCATCGTCGATACTATTGCATCGCTGCTCAAGCGCATCGATCCGTATCTCGACAACCAGGAAACTTTCCTCATCATTACCCAGATGATTTCCCCGATCGCATCCCACGCCGACTACATGTCGTATTGTCTGGAACATCTGGGAACAGATCATTACAGTGCAGAATACCTGCAGAAGATGGAAGATATGATTGTATACCAGACAGAGCTCCTTCTGGGTCTGACTTCTGAAAAATTCAAATCAAACCTTGCAGCACAGCTTTCATGAGAAAAAATCCTTGCAACGTTCTTGCCCTGTGCCTCGGCACCTTTATAACCATGGTTCTCCTGAGCTGCAGCGGAGGGGAAAAAACTTCCGAAACGGATGCTGAGAAACGACGCAGAGTCCCGGTGACATATCCTCAGTTGATAAACTCTCAAACGGCACACAACTATTCTGGAGAAATAAGAGCCTGTAAAGAGACAAGCCTTTCTTTCAGAGTAGATGGGCCGCTCATCGATATTGCAAAAAAACCGGGAGAGAGTACTCTTCAGGGAGATCTCCTTATGCAGCTCGACCCAAGGGATTACCGCGACCGGATAAGAATTCTCGAGGCCGAGCTCGATGGTGCCCTCGCAAGGGCGAACAAGGCATCCCAGGATTTTGCGAGGGCAAAACAACTTTTTAAGAAAGATGTCATCGCAAAGTCAGACTACGACTTTGCCCGAAGCAGCTCTGCATCCGAGAATGCCGTAGTAAAAAACATCCGGGCCCAACTTTCCGTTGCGAAACATCAGCTCAAAGATACCTCGCTCCGTGCACCGTATGACGGGATTGTCACCGCCCAACTGGCAGAAAACCACGAAATGATCCGTGCCGGACAGATCGTTATGCGCATGCACGATGTCTCGACGCTTGAAATCAACACGAACATCCCGGAAAACGATATCGGGCTCCTGGTACTGCAGAAAGGTCGTGAAGCTGTTCTGACGGTCCCTTCTCTCAGGGATCGCCTTTTCACGGCAACACTGAAAGAATGGAGCACAGAGGCAGATAAAACAACCAGAACATACGAGGTCACTTTTTCCCTGCAGGCACCTGAAGACGGCAGCCTTCTTCCCGGTATGACAGCGGAAATAACGCTTCAGAACCTGAAAACCCGTAAACCGGTCATGACTGTGCCTCTCGATGCCGTAACGGCTGATCGTGAAGGAAACTCCGTAATCTGGCTCTATGATGAAGAATCCGGCACGGTAACATCAAAAAAGATTATCACTGCGGAAATGTATGATGATAGAAGAATCATCGTCAACGGGGGACTCAATGGAAACGAGCTGATCGTCACCGGTGGTGTTCATTTTCTTGTCGAGGGAATGCAGGTTGAACCATTGCAATCATCAGCCCCGGATACACAACACCCCGGACACCGGAAAGGACAGGAAAACGCGCTATGAACCCCGCAATCTTTGCACTGGAAAAAAGAACGATCATGACTATGCTGACCATACTTCTGGTCGGCGCAGGCATACTTTCCTTTCAGAAACTCGGCCGCCTCGAAGACCCGGGATTCACGATCAAAACAGCATTGATCGTAACCCAGTATCCGGGAGCAAGCCCTGCCGAAGTCGAAGAAGAAGTGACGGACGTTATTGAAGAATACATCCAGTCGATGGGAGAGGTAAAAGAAATCTACTCAACATCCGAAGAAGGAATCTCCTACGTCTACGTCGACATGAAGGACCACTATACTTCAGCCAAACTGCCGCAGATCTGGGATGAACTCCGGAAAAAAGTCCGCCAGGCTGAATCATCGCTGCCACAGGGAGCGATGAAGCCTTTTGTGAATGACGATTTCGGCGATGTTTACGGCGTCTACTTCGCCATCACCGGCCAAGGATATTCCTACGCTGACCTGAAAGAGTACGCCGATTTCCTGAAAAAAGAGCTGTTGTTGTGCCGCGATGTTGCAAAAATAGACTTCTGGGGAACCCGCCAGGAGATGATTTTTGTCGAAACGGACCGGGCAAAGATGGCCGAGCTGGGTATAGCCCCTGATGTGATCACCCGGACACTTCAGACACAGCTCTTTGTCCGCCAGAGCGGAAAAGTCGAGGCCGGAAACAACTATCTCCGCATCACCCCGACAGGCGAAATCACGAGCGAAAAAGCTATCGCCTCCCTGCTTGTCGGTCCTCCGGAAAAAACCGTCCGCCTTGGGGATATTGCCCGGATTTACCGGGGCTACAAAGACCCACCTCGCAACGGACTCTGGTTTAACGGGGAACCCGGTATTGCACTGGGCATCTCGACGATCGAGGGAGGTAACGTTATTTCCATGGGTGAATCGGTCAGCGAAAAACTTCGCCAACTTGAATCACGGAAACCTGCAGGCATCAACCTGCACAAGATCTACTACCAAAGCGATCTTGTCGAGGATTCCGTCAACACCTTCGTCACCAACCTTGTCCAGGCGGTCGTCATCGTCGTTGTACTGCTGATGCTTTTTATGGGCTGGCAAAGCGGTCTGATGATCGGAAGTATTTTGCTTCTGACTATCCTGGGGACATTCATCACTATGGCGCTGCTTGACATCGACCTGCAGAAAATGTCGCTTGGCGCTCTGATACTTGCGCTCGGCATGCTTGTCGATAACGCTATTGTCATTGCAGACGGTATTCTGGTCCGGGTTGAACGGGGAAACAAACGTGAACATGCTGCCGTCGAGGTGGTGAAAGAAAACATGTGGCCGCTTTTCGGTGCAACCCTCATTGCGATTCTTGCTTTTGCAGCCATCGGTTTCGCTCCCGGCGAAGTAGGCGAGTACTGCCGCTCCCTGTTTGATGTTCTGGCGCTGTCTCTTTTCATAAGCTGGATTCTTGCCGTTACCATTACCCCCCTTTTCTGCGTCTGGTTTTTGAAAATCCCCGATCTGCACAACAAGGATCCTTTCGACAAACCGTTCTACAAGCAGTACCGCCGTATGCTCCATCTGGGCATTACCCATCGATGGAGCACGATAGGGATAACCATCGTCCTGCTCGTTCTGGCAATCATTGGTTTCGGGACGTTGCCACAGGCTTTTTTCCCTGATTCAACACAACCCTATTTCTTCGTCAACTACTGGAAGCCGCAGGGGACACATCTTGACAAAACACGCCGCGACATGTCCATCGCCGAGGAACATATCCGGCGTGTAGATGGCGTCAAAAATGTCTCTGCATTTCTCGGGGAAGGGGGGATGCGATTCATTCTGCCGTATCGGTATATCACTCCCAACACAAGCTTTTTCCAGCTTCTCGTCGAGACCGACAATCATGGAGATATCGGACGTATCAGCAGTGAGGTCGACAGGTACCTGGAGGAAAATTTCAGGGATGCCGAGCCGTACCTGACAAGAATCGCCAACGGCCCGCCGGTTGACTTCAAGGTGGAAGTCCGGTTCAGGGGGCCTGACTCTGCCGTGCTGCACGATCTTGCCGCCCAGGCCGCCAGAGTCATGCAGAACACCCCCAATACCCGCGATATCCGAACAGACTGGCGTCAACAGGTCCGGGTGGTTCGTCCGGTGTATAATGAAAACCAGGGAAGAAACGCCGGGATTACGAAACTTGATCTTGAAGCATCGTTACAACGAAACTTTAACGGCGCTACAGCCGGAACGGTCAGGGAAGGCGACGAACTGATCCCGATCGTGTTCCGGATGCCTCGCAAGGAACGCGCAACCGTTGATGAGCTGAAAAACGTTCAGGTATGGAGCTCGGGACGTCAGAGCTTTCTGCCCCTCGGCCAGGTTGTCTCGGCTATCGGAACCGAATGGGAATGGCCGATCATTCAGCGGAGAGACAGAATGCAAGCCGTTACCGTACAGTGCAACCCTGTCTCCGGCCTAGCCGAACCTTTGCGCCAGTCGATGATCGAGGAAATAGAATCCATAGCAATGCCGAAAGGCTATACAATGGAGTGGACCGGAGAATACAAGGAATCGAACAAGGGAACCGGTCCGCTTGCACAGATATTTCCTCTCTGTGTTCTCGGGATGTTCTTCATACTTGTCTGGCAGTTCAACTCCCTGAAAAAAGCAGCTGCGATCTTTCTTACCGTCCCGCTTTCCCTTATCGGGGTTACTGCCGGTCTGCTTATAACCGGGCAGGCATTCGGTTTCATGGCCATACTGGGCTTTCTCGGGCTATCCGGCATGTTGATCAAAAACGCCATTGTGCTTATCGAGCAACTGGAAATCGACCTGAGGAACGGCAAGGAACCCTACAGAGCCGTCCTCGATTCAGCAGTCAGCAGACTCAGACCGGTAGTCATGGCAGCAGCAACAACCATTCTCGGCATGTTGCCCCTGCTTACCGATCCCCTCTACGCTGCCATGGCCACAACCATCATGGGGGGGCTGTTTGCAGCTACCTTCTTAACTCTTGGAATAGTACCGGTACTCTATACCCTTTTCTACAGGATACAACCCGATGACAACTATGTATGACAACTGTAACTCGATAAGGAAAATTGTTCCTCTGTTATTGTTACTCCTTTTGCCCTTAGACGGCCTCAAAGCCTCGGAACCGGCGGAGACTGCTCCAGAAAAATACCTGACCATAGAAAAGGCAAAACAAACCGCTCTTGAAAACAACCCGGGGGTTCAGCAGACACTTGCAAGAATCCGTTCAGCAAAGGCCATACTCGGCCAGGCATATGCGTCCTGGTTCCCGACCATTTCAGCAGGCGGCGGCTACTTCTACCGCCATGTCGACATGCAACCCGACTGGCAGCCGGACATACGTGTCAAGGAAGACATAACAGAGACAACCGGTAACCTTAAGCTCAACTGGCTACTTTTCAACGGCTTTGCCCGAAAGGCCGAAACACTTGCAGCGAAGTACGGTGTTGAACAGGCACAACAAACACATGCCAACACAAAGAGGCTCCTTCTGGAATCGGTTGCAACAGCCTACTACCAGGCACAACTGGCCAGAGAGAACATACGAATTGCGAAAAAAAATGCCGAATTCAACAGGGCTCTCGAAAAAAACGCGATGATACGACGCGAAGTAGGAACGGCCTCCCGGTCTGAAATGCTCAATTTTTCCATAAAAACCGTTCAGGCGGAAAGCGACTCTATTGAAGCAACCCGAAACTTCACCATAGCATCAACTGTCCTTGCCGAACTGATGGGTCTTTCCGGCACCGAACTCACAAC
>RRYU01021531.1_pt1 | contig 32711 bp, 16 predicted proteins | sample 2162651 | NCBI WGS metagenome assembly RRYU01 (sample SAMN10267283, study PRJNA491782) | microbial mat metagenome | isolation source: biomat in the production well | place: Japan: Minami-Kanto gas field, natural gas well KTG3 | collected 2017-06 | reverse complement strand
CGCATAACTGGGCGCTCCGGCGCTCTCAGCGGGCTGCGCCCACATAGTACAACATTGTCCAATCGCTGCCGGCGCAGCGCGCCAGCACGCCCCATCCCAGCGCGGGACGGATGGGCGAGCGTCGCTGTGCCCCGACGCATTGTCATCAGTGCCGACATTGTCCGATCGCCGAGGGCGCAGCATGGGTCGGTTATATCTGCACATCGCGCCTTGACCGCAGGTAGAACGCTGGTCAAACTCAGCGTAGGGGCGAAAAACTTCTGCCTGATGGATGGTGGAAGTGACCAGATACAGCCGTGACTCCGGCAGAATCATCGTGTAGGAAATCTATCTGTGTCTATCTGTAGTTCAAATTCATCCTTTGATAGATCTCTCCCACTCCTGCTGCCCCTCCGGCGGCGATGCCGATGTGCCCAGGCGGTACGTTATAGTCACGCGGGTTAATCCGGATCAGGGTGCCGCCAGAGGTCTGAGCAATGCGCTCGGAGGTTGAGCGCACGGTTGCTACCATTTCACCAGCGCCAATCTCGATAATAGCTAGCTTGAGTCCGTCGTGGCGGATCTGCTGTAACCATGTGCCTAGCCGATTGCCCTGCGCTGCCGTGCGATCATCAATCCAGCTCCAATCGCCAAACATCAGAATATTCGGCCTGGCAATCATGTTGCAGTGCTGGCAGCGTGGCAGCGGGTCGTGTGCCTGGAACGATTCCTCATCAACGATCACTTCAATCTGTCTGGCGTCCCAGATGCTGCCGCTACAGGGGCGGCTGCACTGAAAGTGGTGGATCGAGCCGTGACACTCTTCGATGCGATCTTCGGCGAAGCCTGCCTTCTGGAACTGACCATCGACATTCGAGGTGAAGACAAAGTAGCCGCCGCGCTTCTGCTGGCCGATTTCCAACAACTGCTTGAACCCACTATGCGGCAGCGTCTGCCGATACAGGTTCAGGCGATGCCCGTAGAAAGCCCAGGCCAGGCGTGGGTTGCTGTCGAACCAGTGGGGATTGGCCATATCGACAAATGATACACCCAGCTTCGCAATCGGTGGATAGGCTTTCCAGAAGCCCTCGTTGCCGCGAAAGTCGGGCAGGCCCGAATCAACGCCAATGCCAGCCCCGGCAGTGATGAACAGGGCATCGGCCTGCATGACGACCTGCGCGGCCCTGGTGATGGTGTCTGTTTGATCCATAGAGTAGCGACTCCTATGTTGAACGGTTATGTTCTCTGTTTTCAGGTGTAGGGTTTTTAGACGGATCGGATCGTAGGGACAGGCTTCTGCCTGTCCGTGCGGACGTTTTTTGTATCAGGACACCTTTGTGATGTACACAATCGCTGTCACCGTGTCACCCCCTCACCCGGTCACGATTCGTTCTGAGAGGTATCTGGATGCGCTCGGTTGCCTCTCGTACAGACATGCTGTCTGCCCCTGCACCTCCGAATGCAAGGAGTTTCCCATGCCAATCCACGCCCCACCATGTCATCCTGACCCGCCTGGTTCACCCGGTCCATCAAGTGGGGCAGCCTGCCAGTGATCTGGATGGGCTGTCGGGGTGGGCATGGGAAGGATCTCGTCGTAATATCAATGCACCACAAGGAGATCCTTCCCTTCGCCACCGTGACAACCCATCCCTATCACCAGCACCTGACAGGATACGCAACCGGGTGATCGCAGCGGGTCAGGATGACATCGCAGCGGGTCAGGATGACATCGCAGCGGGTCAGGATGACATGGTTGGCATTGGTGTCGCCGGAAATTCCTCGCGCCGCCTGGTCGGGTCTCTGTGCCTCTGTGCCTCCGTGGTAACTTGTTTCCAGCTATACCCAACAAGTCAGGTTGTGCGCCTAGCACTTACCGTATTTCCTCCAGCAACGCCCGCACCTCGGCACTATAGAGGCCATTGGCATCCAGCGCCAGGTAGGTTTCCAGCTCCTGGATAGCCAGTTCATCCTCACCCCGCAGGTGATACAACTGACCCATACGGAAGTGTGGCTCTGATGCGCTGGCATCAGTCGCCAGGGCCTGACTGAGCGCAATTTCGCCTTTGTCAAGCTGGCCCCATTCCAGCAAGGCGGTTCCCAGTTTGTTCCAGTTCCCCGCTGTAGGATTGGTGCGCGCTGCCTGCATATACGCTTTCTCGGCGTCCTGGTAACGCCCGGCCTGCGCTAGAATATCGCCCCACAGGTGATGGAGCGCCGCATCGTCGGGATGCGCCGCCGCCGCTGCCTCTAGTGCGCTGGCGGCCTCTTCCAGCCGATCTAGTGCCCGGTAACGCTCGGCCAGCCTGAACGCCAGCAGGGAGTTGGTTGGATTGGCCGCAGCCTGTTCAGCTAACTCGGCTAAGTCTTCTGCTACCTCAACAGGCGGCTCACTTATAACCGGGTCAGATGGTGCCACAATGGCTGGCTCGCTCTGCTCGTCTTGCTCGTCTTCGTTCTGGAGTAGACGTGGCGGCGGCACAAACTCGGCAAACTCTACCGTTGGTGGGTCGGCATAGATCGTGGGTATCTCGCGTACTTTGTAGATCTGCACACCTGGCTGGTCATAGACAAGCTCAAGATATGATCCGACCATCGCCTGGAATTTGTTTAGTCCCGCCGGATTGTAAAAGGCATGTTCCACCGCGCCCACATAGATATAATCCACACCATAGGTTGCCAGTAAGCGCAGCGTCGCCTCAATGTCGGTGGTGCGAAAGAGTCGGTCGATATCACTGTTGCGTTTGCCCGCTATCTCCGGGTCACGCTGTTCATTGACATGCAGGGCGCTGATCACGGTGGGAAAGCCGGTGTTGGCGGCTATGCGAATGCCATACGCCCGGTAGAACCAGAGGTTAGACTGCAACACGATGGGTGTGCCAGTCAGATTCTGCTTGAGCCAGTCTATCGCCTCGGCGTCGGGTTGTAGATCCACGCTGACACGCGTTCTGCCTGGCTCACAGCCCGGTTGCGTAGCACAGGCATATTCAAACTCGGCCTGGTGGAGAAAGGCCAGTCCATCCAGCGTGGGGCCAATCTCAACCGGAAAGCGGTTGGCAATGCGTACGACTGGCCCAACCAGCGGAAAGATCGATGCGGCCATAACCAGCAAGCTCAGCCCGGCCAGTCCAGCAACCTGCGCTGGTCTGCCACTGGCGCGCCGCAGACCCCGTAGTAGATAGGGCAGACTGGCCGCCGCCGCCAGTGCCAGCAGCGTCCAGATCTGTAAACCAAACTTGAAGACCGTGTTCATGCGGTAGGCATCGCTGCCAACCAGGTGATCACGGATATACACAACCTCGATACCTAGCGATACCGCCCACGCCAGTGCGGCCAGCAACATCACAAACCAGGTTGCTGCATACAACCGGCGTTGCAACAAAAGGCCCATCCCAATCAGCAGCAGCACGCCTAGCCATAGCCGCAATGCCACCGAGGGCACAAGCAGCGTTATGGCGATCAGGGTGATGCCAATCGCCCCCACCAGGGCATACACGATGATCTGGCGCAATATATCCCGCCGACGTGTCGAGGAGTGGCTTGCCACAGGTGCCACCAGCGCCAGCGTCTGGGGGTCAGCCGTAGATATAGCTTCCATGTCTACATTGGCCGGGGCAACTGAACTATCTAGTGCTACAAGCTGCTGCGTTGTGTGCAGCGCCATCCGCTGATGCAGCCTGAACAGTCGCATGGGAGCGGCCAGGATCACCGGTAGCAACACAGCCAGAAACAGTCCGTACAGCACCAGATACTCATACACGAATGTCCCGTCGCGCACAAAGCCTACGCCCGAAACCAGCGCATAAAAATGGTCAAAGAAAGGCGTGTAGAAGAGCAACCCGCCCACTGCTACGGCTACGGTTAGTCCAACAGCGCGCATCAAGCCGCCCCAGGCGATCGGCTGCCGGTTTGAACGCCAGGCTGTGCCAACAAGGACTGCGCCAATCAGCAGCGCATAGGTCGGAAAGTCCCATGAATTGGTCACTGCCAGGGTGCCCAGCGTCAGGGCGGTAAACGTTAGCAGCGCAATCCGCTCGATGCGATTGCTGGCTGCATCGCTCTGGAACAGTTGCCATGCCAGGGCGATCATCAGCAGTGTGATCGGCAGGGCGATCAAATGCGGATGCAGATCGGCAAACAGAAAACTCCAGAACGGGAACTCGTTGATTGTATTGGGCGGATTAATCACCCGACTGGGGCCAACATACCAGTCGCCCAGTTGCGCCAGACCAGCCGGCCCGTCACGCACGAGGGCGTCCACAACGGGACGTACCCCACGGGACCAGCCGACGGGAACGAGGCCAGCCAGGTTGCCCAGCACAGCCACACACGCCGCGCCCAGCAGGCCATAGCGTATGCGCCCGGTTAGCCGCGCTACAATCGCATAACTGCCCACCAGCGTCAGGCCGAAGAGGGTCGCAATGATCAGGTTAAAGGCTACCGCTGGATCAATCCCGGTGATCTTGATCGGCAGCGACACCAGGTATAGCCCGTAGTAGTAGTAGTTGATATATCCATCGCTAAAAAACGGGTCGTAGGGCGGCATTACCGGACTACGCATGATCGCGTTGAGAAAGCCGAATTCCATGGGCTTCTCGCCACCCCACACCGGGTGCCACAGATCTGGATTGAACAACCGGAACAGGACGAAAATGCCAAATCCGGCCAGGAATAATGCCTCGCTAACCAGAATTGCCCGCCAGCGCATTTTCAGATGCACAACGGTCGTCGTCAATCCCTGCCCCACAGCCCGACTCCATGCCAGCGGCTGGCCCGGCTCGTTCAGTTGCCCACTGGCATTCTGCCGGGCTTTATGGCCCATCCATGCCAGTAGCGCCCCATTGAGCACCCCCACCAGCAGCAGGCCTCCCAGCACCCCCATGGCATCATAGTGCCAGAGCCCCAGGCTGGTTGGCAGCCAGATCGCATAGCCCAGCAGCAGCAGACCAACCAGACGTGCCCAGGCCACGCCGCCGTCACGCCAACTCCCAAAGATGACCATGGCGAGCGGCAAGCCGAGCAAGGCCAGTCCATAGAAAGCCGCCAGCCAGACCAGCACGGCAACACCAGTATGCGCAGTCGCCAGGCTATTCCAGGCATATCCCCCAACCACAGGCAACTCATTCACAGGCTGGTCAAGCAGCAGCGGCGGCGGCGTATCCTGCTGCGGGGGCACAACTGGCAGATCAGTCGTCAGCATCGTCGGCTTGCCCGGCTCTACCACACGGTAGATCACTGTATCGCCCGTAGCAAAGGCGCGCTCAAGGCGGCCCTGCTGCGCCAGTTGCTCCAATGTGTCCAGACCCGGCCCGGCATACAGCGCACGCTCCACCCCGCCCACATACACATATTCGATGCCATAGTCGCGTAGATGACGCATAGTCTTATCAGCATCAGAACTCGTGTAGATCGCGGCAATCAGATTCTTGCGCTGCTGAATGATCGGCGCGGCGTTTACCGCGTTACGCTGCTGAATCTGGTGCCACTCCCATCCCAGTACAGTAGGCAGACCGCTAAACGTCGCCACCCGCCCGGCCCAGTGATATGCTGGCTGATGCGCCTCTAGAATCAATGGCGTCCCGGCCACATTCTGCTGCAGCCAGGTAATCGCCGCAGCGTCCTCACTGAGCGGGAAATTATAGCCCTGCTCGTTCCCGCCCACATAGCGCATAAACGCCGCGCCATCGAGCGTATGCGGCAAATCGCCGTCGTAGCGGTCGGCAATGCGTGCCGGTGTGGCCGTCAGCGGATAGACCAGCGCCGCCAGAATAAGGACAACTGTCGTGCCGCGCCAGAGATATGTGCCAATCCGTACGTGGCGTTCGCTGTTACGTAGATCACGCCCCAACACCTGCCACATCCAGGGCAGTGCCACCGCCGCCGCCAGGGCAAACAGTGTCCAGGTATGCATGCCAAACTTGAACACCGTATTCATGCGCCCGATGTCGCCCCGCACCGTCACCAGTTCCACCATAACGCTCAATGCCAGCGCCAGGCCAGCCCAGAGCAGCGGCAGCAACAGTCGAGGTGGCAGGCGGCGCAGACGCCATGTCAGCAGGGCGGCCCCGCTTAGCAGCGGCAGCAACAGTAGCAGCGCAGGGGCTGCAAAAAGCACACCCAGCCAGGTCAATCCGAGTAATGCAACCGCAATACTCAGGGCCGCCGTCGTTGTGAGCAGACGATACCGCTGCGCCAGCAGCAGACCAGCACCAGTCAGCACAAACACCCAGAGACCATACATGCGCAAGAAATCCCCCAGCGATGTGCGTTGCGCCGCCAGCAGTTGCCCCATCAGCGTCGGTCGTAGCCCCTCGCGCCACAACTCTGCCCCGGACGACTCGGTGACAAAAGCCTGGATAAACGGCTGGAACAACAGATTGCCGCTACCTATCACTACCAGTGTCGCCAGGATGAACATGCCCAGATAGCGCACGACCGCCCAGTTTTGCGCGGATGTATGATACTGATGAAAACGCCACCAGAACACCAGCGCCAGCGTTGCCACCGTCAGCCCGACATAGGTAGGATAATCCCAGGTATTGGTGGCGCGTAGTGTCCCGGCCAGCCAGCCCAGCAGCAGCACAATCACGCCAAATGCCACATGATGCGGCGGAAGCCCCAGTCGCTGCAAGAGCGCATTGGGAGGGAACGGATGTCCATGCGTATCAATCGTAACCCAGCGTACCAGCGCCACCGTCAGGCCAACCAGCGCCAGCGCAAAAGGCAGCGCGATCATATGCGCATGCAGATCGGCGAAGAGAAACGTAAAGAAAGGAAACTCATTCACCGTGCCGTCGACAATGCGCGTGGCATCCCAGAAGGCCCATTCAGGCCGATGAGACTGCTGGGTGGCATAGCCGTTTAGAAACCAGATCGCCTGCGCCAGATTGCCCAGCAGAACCACAAACAGGGGCGCCAGCAAAGCCGTCAGACGCACCCGCCGTTCCAGTAGGGGCGCAGCATACGATGCTCGGTATACGAGCGTCGTATGCTGCACACCTACTGTCGTCGCCCCACCGAATTTTCCACTCGCTCGCGGGGCCAGCAGATTATACACCACACCCCACGACCCCAGGGCCGTCAGCGCAAACAGGGTTGGCACAGCCAGATTATAAGCAATCGCTGGCTCAATACGGGTCAGGTGAACCAGTGCGCCCACAATCACAAAGCCAAAGTAGTAGTAGTTGATATACCCACCGGCAAACCAGGGGTCATACGCCGGAAAAGCGGCGCTCTTTAAAACGGCATTCAGATAAGCAAAATCCATGGGTTTTTCGCCGCCGCGCGCCGGATGCCACAGGTCGGGGTTTAACCAGCGGATCGCCAGCAATAGCAGGAAGGCCCCTACGAATACGGCTTCAGCCGTCAGCAGCGCCCCCCGCCGCGCCTGCCAGAACGTGCGCAACTCGCCCCGCGACTGCCAGGCCATCCATGCGCCAGCAGCCAGCAGCGGCAGCGCACACAGCCAGACACTCCCTGGCGAGAAGGGCAGCAGTTTAAAGCTGCCCAGCAGCCAGGCCGCATACGCCACAAACAGCAACCCCAGCGTGCGCGCCAGCGTAAACCCCCGGTCGGGCAACCAGGGCAGCAGCCGAAAGAGCAGCGCAAAAGCCGCCAGACCAATCAGTTCAAGCGTCAGGAACCAGATCAGCGGCGCAAGCAGGTTGAATACAGCCGAGGAACGAAACAGCATCGACCAGCTACCGTTGGCGCGATACAGCGGCCACTCGCTCTCGGTGAGCCGCAGCGCCGTGTCGGTACGGTCGGCCACACTGACTGGCAACTTATACACTTCGTTCCAGTTGACATCACTGGTAATCAGTTGCGCGGCTCGCTCACGTGAGAAATCGTCGGTTTTGCGAAAGATCAGCACACGTGGATGGTCATACACCGTAAACGCTTCTTCGGCGGCCTGATCCGGGATGGAGATGCCCAGGATACGCGGATACGACGTAACATCGGCGACCAGTTCAAAGCCCAGATCCCCACTGAAGAGATAGTGATAGTAGCGCATCGTGGCCGGGTAGCGCATCGGCAGGCGCACGGTCGAACCATACACGCGGTTGCTGGTTAAGGTAATATAATCGGCCTGCTCCAGCTGATCCAGCATACCCATGCTATACTCGCCGTTGGCGTTATACGTGCCGGTATACTTGGCCGGGTCATCCTCGGCGTAGGGACGCATGGTAATGCCCTTATAGGTTGTACGCCAGGGATCGCCGCCTTTGATCGCCAGGGGTAGGGCATCGTCCCACTCTTCTGCCGCAATTGTGGAACCGGGCGGCGCATGTTCCAGCATCCAGTGTGCTGCCATAACGCGCGAGTGGGGATGGGTATAGATCCGTGTAAAAGCATATGCCCAGGCCAGCGTGGTCAATACGACGCCAACCCCAACCCAGCGGCCCATATGGGCCTTCAGCAAAAACGCATGCCAGCCAACAACCCTATTATCTTTGTTCCACTGTACCGCCCGATCCCACAGCGTTATAAGCAACCAGGCGCCAAAGATAATCAGAGCGCCATAGATTGGCAACATATAGCGCATCGTTGAAGCAAACTGGCGTCCCTGCCAGGCAAAGTAGAAGCTCACCCAGATCCAGGGCACCAGCACGGCCAGAGTTCGTGGGGTAAAGACCTGCGCATAGCGTCCTCTGCTCAACATAGCCCGCGCCTGACGCACAAAGCAGCCACCCAGCACGGCCCAGGCGATCCAGACGGTCAATCCAAGTGCTGGTCCCATGCCCCAGAGCACCATATTTTTCCAGGGAAAGAGATAAGCTGGTCGGCGCACCCATTGTTGCGAAGGATAGAAATCAATATCGCCTGAAACAAAGCCTTTGACTTCCTGCAAGTTACCCACAAAGCGCGGATCAAGACGCACATCAAAGAACCCCCGGCCTTGCATAAAATCCAGCGATGTACTGTGTCCGCCGGGTATGGGTGGCGACGAGGGCGTAGAGCCGATAAAGGCATCCGGCTGGAATATACGGAATGTTACCAGCGTCAACATTCCCGCCAGACACAACAGCAGCAATTCATGCGTTAGCCAGCGTGAGCTAAACGATGCCCGGCCACCACTGGCAGACCGGTGTACCAGCCAGGTGTATGCCGCCAGCAGTGCTGCCACGATGCCAACTAACCCCAGAGTTGCCAGCGTGATGCGACAGGCCATGGCCAGGCCAATGCTCACACCAAATGCCATATAATTGCCCAGGCCGCCATCTTGAGCTATACGTACTGCCCAGTAGAGCGCCAGCAGGGCGAAAAAGGTCGAAAAAATCGGATCGACAAAGAAGTGCGACTGTTGAATTGACATAACTGCCAGCGCAGCCAGGAATGCGGCCAGCAGCCCCACCCGCCGATCAAACAGACGCGAACCGATCAGGAAGATCAACACCAGTGAGCCAAGATCAAACAGCACCACCAGCGAACGCCCAACTTTGGAAATCTGATGATAGGCTGTCAGATTGACGCCTTCCGGATTCAAGATCGGATGCAGCCAGGTCAGTTTGGGTATCTGCAATTCAGGATTAGCAATCTGACGCGACGGCTGGCCGATGGCAGTTACCGTTTCTGGTAACGCATCGTTGGGTGTCAGTGTCACCGCCATCAGCCGGGTAAGCGCAATCGGCAGCGAGCCATACACAAAGAAGGTTTTGCCTACATTACGCGGATTGCCAGGCGAGCGTGCCGAATCGAAATACTCGCTTACACTGGCCGGAACCCGTACCAGTGAGGCGACATCGGTGAAAAATCGCTCGTCGGGATGCTGACCGGTGCCTGCGTCCCAGTTTGTCAGGCTCAAGGTACGAAAATAGCCGCCGACAAGTAAAATCATCACCAGGGCCAGATTGACAATCCAGGTATTCCACCTGCTGCGCGGAATACTGCTCGACAGCGGCTCAAGCACATCCGGCATGATTGCTGCTGATCCAGGATCAGCTACAATCTGTTCTGGTGAATTGACTGAAGAATGGTGTACATCCACGTTAGCTTTTATATTTCTACTTTTTAGACATGGTTCACGTTTACTGTACCGTTTGGTTGGACGATACGCCCTCACCCCCCTGCAAGGGCAGGGGTAGGTTTTTTCGGTAGGGGCAGGCACGGGGCCTGCCCCAGGGCGTCCTGATGCCGAAAACGCTGTCCAGGGCAACCACGGGGGGGGTTGCCCCTACCGATCCCATTGGAATGCGGTCGGCCCAAAAAACCTCCCCGTGTGAGCCCCCCTCTCCCTGAGGCAGAGGGGGGAGATGGGGCGTCCTGGCGGCACACGCTGCGCGTGTGCCGCCAGGACGCCCTGTCCGTATACCCCCGCCCCTGCAAGGGGCGGGGGCAGGGGGTCTCTCACGGGCAGGTTTTTTCCGTAGGGACGCGCTTCTGCGCGTCCGCAGGGCGTCCTGGTGCGGAACACGTCCCCACGGACAGGCAGACGCCTGTCCCTACGGATGGCGTTCCAACGCCATCCGTCCAAAAACCTACCCCTGGAAGGGGTAAGGGGTGGGGTGATTCACGCAACCAATCGGTCTGTGATATGTAAAGTACATGTGGTCATCCTGAAACCATGTCTTATGTTCTTCTTTCAGAGGCCGGGAACATTATACCAGGGGGCTTTACCCAGGGGCAAGGGAAAATGCCTGTCAGCAGATCGTTTCTATGATACACTACGGCGTAGCATTCGGGTATCATGCTACAATGAGGTTTGTTGATGCAAGCAAACGATGATACACTCCTCGTGCTGGCATGCCGTCAGGGCGACCCGGCGGCCTGGGAGGCACTGGTGCGCCGCTATCAGCGGCTGATCTATACCATTTCGCGTCGCGCTGGTCTCAGTGATGACCTGGCCGCCGAGGTTTTTCAGCGCGTCTTTGTGACGCTGATTGAGCATCTGGATCGCATCGAGCAACCGGATCGCATTGGCGCTTGGCTGGCTACGACTGCACGGCGCGAAAGCTGGCGCCAGCTTCGGCGTGAGCGGGCCACAATTACTCTGGCTGACGGCGAAACCGACGATGATGAGACAGAATGGCCAGTCGATGCTGCACCGCTCCCCGATGAGATCATTGAACGGCTGGAGCGCCAGCATGCTGTGCGTCTTGCTGTTGCTGGTCTCGACGAGCGTTGTCGCACGCTGTTGAATCTGCTGTTCTATCGCGTTGAGCCGCCTCCCTATGCCGAGATTGCTACTGCCCTGGGTGTGTCAGAGGGGAGCATCGGGCCAACTCGGGCGCGTTGTTTGCAGAAGCTCCGGCGCGTATTGGACGGGGTGGATTTGTGAGGGAAGACATGGTTTCAGAGATACCATTCCAGTGTGATAGTAGGGGCGACCGGCCGGTCGCCCCTACAGGACGGCATGAATGGATTGACCAACTGGAAAGTAAATCTGAAACCATGTCTAAGGTATTTTCCCTTGCGCCCGATGCTCTGTAGTGGTAGAGAGTTCAGCGGGGCGAAAGGAGTTTATATGCAATCTATCTCGTATGAACTGCTAGTTGATCTGGCCGAGGGCCGTATGTCTCCCCATGCGGCCGCCGAGTTGCGTACCCGCATTGCTACGGATGCGGCTGCACAGCACGAGTTGGCCGCTATCGAAGAACTGATCGGCTTGATGCGTAACGATGATAGCCTGGATGCACCAGAGCATGTGATTGGCCGGGCGGTTCGCCTGATGCGTCAGCCCGCAGCATCGCCAGCGCCGGGTTTGCTGCAACGGCTTGTAGCTACGCTGCGCAACGATACCTGGCAGACACCTACACTGGCATCGGGACTCCGCTCGATCCAGGCATGGCCGCGCGCCTTGCTGTTGAGTGCGGGCGACCGTGATCTGGATCTGCAGATCGGACCACATGGCGAACAGTGGCAACTGCGTGGGCAGGTACTCGGCCCCGAGTTGCCTGGCGCTGTGGTGCTGAATAGCGCCGATGAACATATTACTGTCCGCCTGGACGAGTTAGGCGAGTTTGTGTTACCTCCGGTTCCTGCCGGGCGTTACACGCTTACTGTTACCCATGGCGATATCGAGATTGTTGTACCAGAGCTGGAGTTAGGGCCATTAGCGAGCCAGAGCTAACAGCGTTTGCGGAACAACTCTGCGAAGTTGGCGCGACAGAACGGGTGGCGTTGCTGCATACGCACGCCGCTTTGCTTGATCTACCTCTGGCCTATGCCCTCAAAGATATCTGCTATGCCACATGGGCCAGCGATCCGCCCCGTGCCACCGGGGCGGCGGCGGCACTCACCACTCTCGCGATGCTACATCCTGACCCCGAGATTGCTGCCCTGGCTGACTGGACGGCTGGTATTGCGGCGATCATCGAGGGGGCTATGGAGCAGGCTATCGAGCGACTCGACACCGCAGCCGCGCATTTTACCCACCTGGATAAAGCTCGTACGGCGGCTGCCACGCAGGTGAGTAAGTTGATTGCCCTGGCGATGCTGGGCCGCTATGATCAGGCGCTTGTTTGTGGTATGCAGGCACGTGATACCTTTCTGGCTCATGGCGACGAATTGGCCGCGGGCAAGATCGAGCAAAACCTGGGCACGATCGCCTGGCGGCGCGATCGTTATCACGAGGCCGAGCAGTTTCACCGCGCTGCGCGTACGCGCTTTGCTGCGGCTGGCGATGCCGAGTTGCTCGTGGCGGCAGAGAATGGTCTGGCGAATGCCCTGGCCTGGCAGTTTCGCCTGCGCGAGGCGGCAGAACGCTATGAATATGCCCTTGACCATGCCCGGCAGTCCGGGCTTGATCTGCGTCAGGCCGAGATCGAGTGCAATCTGGGCAATTTAGCTCTGGCGCAGGGCCGCTACGATCAGGCACTCGATTATCTTGAATGTTCGCGCCGTCGCTATGCGAACCTTGGTATGCCCCACGAATCGGCCTATGCCGAGCAGGAGCTGGCCGAGGCCTATCTTGACTTGAATATGGCCGCAGAGGCGGCGACAATTTATGCCCGCGTCACGCCAACGTTTGCTGCCCTGGGCATGCGCGCCGAGCAGGCCTGGGCACTGGCCCACCATGGTCAGGCCGCGCTGTTGCTGGGTCGACATAATGAGGCGGCCAGGTTATTGGCCACTGCTCATCAGCTTTTTGCCGCAGAAGGCAACCTGGTGAGCGTCGCGCTGGTAACGCTTTTCGAGGCCCAGCTTGCTTACCAGCGTGGCGCGTATGCCGAGACGGTCGCGGCTACGCAGGCCACCGAGGAGGTTTTTGCCCGGGCCGGGAACTATGGGCGTGCGCTGCTGGCACGCTGGCTGCGCGGTGAGGCGCTGCGTTTGCTAGGGCGTTTCGACCAGGCGCGCATGGTGTTGGAGGCTACGCTTCACGACGCCGAGCAGCACCGCCTGCCCCAGATCGCCCATCGCTGTTACACGGCCCTGGGGCTGCTTGCCGTTGCATGCGGTGATATGTCGCAGGGCGAGGCGGCCTTGCAACGTGCGGTCACTATGATCGAGGAATTGCGTGCTCCTCTGCCCTCGGATGACATTCGCACTGCTTTTGGGGCCGATAAGCTTGGCCCCTATGCCGCGCTGATACGCCTCTGTCTGGATAGTACCCCGGCTCGGGTTGCCGATGCGCTTGGTTACGCCGAACGTGCCCGTGCGCGCGCCCTGGCCGAGATGCTGGGCCGTTCAGTCCAGATGCTGGCCCAGCCACGCGATGCCTTTGAAACCCAATTAGTCGAACGCCTGACTGAGCTACGTGAGGAACTGAACTGGCTCTATGGTCGCCTCACCCGTGCGCTGACGGGTGATGAACCCGATGCTACCTCGTCAGACGATCTTTCTGCCGCAGTGCAAGAGCGCGAGGCGGCTATTCTCGAGCTCAGCCGCCAGCTTCAACTGCGCGGCGGCATGCTGGCGGGGGCAGTTGAGCCGCTGGATCTGGCTGGACTTCAACAGGATCTTGGCCCCGAGACGGCGCTAGTGGCCTACTATAGCCTGGATGGGGCGATCCTGGCCTTTCTTGTCACCGACACGACAGTTGACGTTGTGCGTGATCTGGCGGATCAGTTCCATGTCGAGGAAATAATCGGTCAGCTGCGCTTCCAGATCGATGCTATGCGCCGCACTGCCCAGTTCAGCCCGGTGCATAGGCAGCAACTGCTGCGCCGCGCTCAACACCATCTGGGCAAACTCCATGCCCTGCTGCTTGCACCGCTGGAGCAGCGGCTCGGTGTGCGACGGTTGGTAGTGGTGCCTCATGGCATGCTACACTATGTGCCGTTCCACGCCCTCTACGACGGTGAGCGCTATGTGGTCGAGCAGCGTGAAATGTGTATGGTGCCGGGTGTAAGCGTGCTGCGCCACTGTCTGACGCGCCCACCGAGCCAGCGGCGGCGTGCTGTGTTGCTGGGTGTGCCCGACGCTCGCGCACCCCGGGTGCGTGATGAAGTGCTGGCGCTTGCACCACTTTTTCCCGAGTCGGTAATCTTGCTGGGGCATCAGGCCGGTGTGGCGGATCTGTGTCACCACGCACCCACTGCCGATATCTTGCATCTGGCCTGTCATGGCAGCTTCCGCCCCGATAATCCGCTCTTCTCGGCGCTGCACCTGGCTGATGGGCGCTTTACCACACGCGATGCCTACACGCTTGATCTGCACTGTGATCTGGTGGTGCTAAGTGCATGTGAGACCGGTGTAAGTACTGTGGCTCCCGGCGATGAGCTGATCGGGCTGGCGCGGGGCTTTTTTGCCGCCGGTGCCCCGGCGCTGCTGGTCAGCTTGTGGACGGTAGATGATGCGAGTACCGCCACGCTCATGACGCACTTCTACCTGCGCCTGCGCGCTGGCGACACCCCCGCCCGTGCTTTACAGCTTGCCCAGTGCGAGCTGATGCGCGATCACGCCCACCCTTTCTTCTGGGCCCCGTTTATGCTTATGGGCCGCTGGTAAGCCAGTAGGGGCGAAACATCTTGGTAGCGCGAATACCTCCATCCCAGGGCTTTTTCGCGCTACCAACATCTTTCGCCCCAATGATTGATCAGAATCAGGTATTTTCTCCTGTCACAGCCCCTCTGTATTGGTAAGACATGGTTTCAGGGTAACCAATTGTACTTTACCATTCACAGACGGATGAACCCGCTTGAATCACCCCACCCCCTGCATGGGGTGAATCCGGACGGGGCGTCCTGGCGGCACACGCGCAGCGTGTGCCGCCAGGACGCCCCATCTCCCCCCCTCCTTGCAGGGGTAGGTTTTTTCGGTAGGGGCAGGCCCCCGTGCCTGCCCCATGGCCTCTTGATGCCGAAAACGCTGTTCGGGACAACCACGGGGGGTTGCCCCTACCGATCCCATTGGCATGCGTTCGGGCCAAAAAACCTACCCCTGAGATCTCCCCCCCCTCTCCCTGAGGGAGAGGGAGGCAGGGGGAGAGTATCGTCCAACCAAACGGTACAGTAAACCTGAACCTTGTCTAAGAAGTTTGATCTACCACCGCGTAACTCCTGTTATATAGTAAGAACGTACGCGGTCGCCCGTCCTACGCGTGGGATTCGCCTCCCGCTCGACAGGCGGATCGTGAGCCTGTCGAACGGCACGGCAGGCGGCAGGGTCGAAATAATCTGCTTTTTTCAAGAAATTTTACCTACGGTAAAATTTCTTGAAAAAAGCATAGAAAGTACCACGCTGTCGCAGGCGAAACATGTCGTTCGTGCGATCAGACAACTGGTTTGCCAGCCCACTGCGTAACTCCTGTTACAAGACAGGAGTTACGCGGTCGTCCAGGCACAGGCTGTGATTCGCCTCCGGCAGGGCGGAAGAAGATCATCTTTTTTCCAGCATGTTTCGCCGGAGGCGAAACATGCTGGAAAAAAGACATAAAATTCCATGCTGCCGCAGGCGAAACATGTCGTTCGTGCGATCAGACAACTGGTTTGCCAGCCCACTGCGTAACTCCTGTTACAAGAAAGGAAACAGCATAGAATGCACACACACAACAAGGCTCTGTTAAAAGGGGGCCAGGTAGCGCTGGTGGGACTGTTATTGTTGCTGAGTATATTTGTTCTGCCGATCAATATAGATCGGACGTATGCCGCTGTGTGTACCAGCGGGTATGCGCTCTGGGCCAATGGCCAGTTCCGTGATGATGTTCTGATCATGTCTGGCAGCACCAATACAATCAATGGCGCAGCTCACTCCAACGCCGATCTGCGTATCAGCGGGTCAGACAATCGCATCACCGGAGCGGTGGAGTATGTCACACTTTTCGAGAACGGCGGCGATAACAATACCTACCCGCTGCCCGTACAGGTAGCTGCCAACGCGCCCCCCTTGAACTATGCGATTACTGATTTTCGGCCAGGCGGGGCCATCGCCGAGGCGGCCCGCAGTGCCGGACGCTATACCGAGATTACGGGTGACTTTGATGTGTCCGAGCCAGGAACGCTGAATGGCCTCTACTATGTCACGGGTGATGCCAAACTGAGTGCCGACGATCTGCAAGGCACCGCCACCATCATCGCCGAGGGGGCAATAGATGTCAGCGGGTCAAGCCACCAGCTTCAACCGTATGCGAATGGCTTGCTGTTGTTCTCGTACAAAAACGAGGTGGGAGCCGCAGTAATCAAGCTGGCCGGTAGCAATAGTGTGCTGCAAGGCGTGATCTATGGGTCAGGTGGTACGGTGGAACTTTCGGGCAGCAACAGCACCATTACCGGTATCATTCTGGGCGATGGGTTGACCGTGAATGGCTCTAATCTGACTATTACCTTTGCCAGCACATATTGCCCGGGCCAACCCCAGCCGCCCGATGTCGTGGAACAGTATGCCCCGAACGAGATCCTGGTCAAGCTCTATAACGCCAATGATCTCAATGCGGTGGCTCAGCAGTATGGTCTTGACCCGACGCCGCTCGACCAGTTTGGGACACGGCCAATCTTTCGCCTGCGCATTGTCGATGGTACTGATCCGCTGATCAAGGCGGCGCAACTCTGGACGGAAGGCGGCTCTAACAACGACAGTCGCGTTCAGTATGCCGAGCCAAACTTCTTTGCCCAAACACCCGAGGCTCGACGGGGGCGTGGCTCCTGGGTGATAGGTGAAGATGTGGGTAGCTATGCCCAACAATGGGCACCTGAGATTATTCGGCTTGCCCCGGCGCATCGCGTATCGCGTGGGGCGGGGGTCACGGTTGCTGTCCTTGATACCGGTATCGATTCAGACCACCCCTATCTTGCTGGACGGCTTGTATCGGGCTTTGACTTTGTCGACTTTGATGACAATCCCCGTGAAGAGGGAACGCCGGAAGCAAATCCTGGATTTGGCCATGGCACCCATGTGGCGGGCCTGGTCGCTCTGGCTGCTCCCGATGCCAGGATCATGCCTGTGCGGGTGCTTGATCCTGATGGTATGGGCAATATCTGGGTGCTGTCAGAAGGTTTGTTGTTTGCCGCCGAACATGGGCCAGATGGTCAACCCCTGACTGGCGATGAGGCCCAGGTCATCAACTTGAGCCTTGGCACGCTGCGCCGCACCCGCCTGCTTCAAGACCTGGTTGCCGAGATAAGCTGTGCCCATAACAACGACGATGATGACGACGACGACGATGACGATGACGATGATAATGATAATGATCGTTGTACTAGAAGCGGTGGTATTGTTGTGATCGTGGCGTCTGGCAACGGTGGCGATACCACACCACAATACCCAGCCGCCGAGAATGTGGCTGGTTCCCTGGCAATTGGGGCCAGCACACGCAGTGATACGCGGGCTGCCTTCTCGACCTACGGATCATGGGTGAGACTGGCCGCTCCGGGCGAAGAGATTATCAGTACGGTGCCGGGGGGCAGCTATGCCGTTTGGAACGGCACATCGATGGCAGCACCGCTGGCATCTGGTGTGGCTGCACTGGTGCGATCACACAACCCGACCCTGAACGCGGTGGGGGTAGTTGAAAGACTGGTTACGACTGCCGATCCGATCAGCGGCCCTATTCCCCGGCGGCTTGCCGCCGCTGCTGCCCTGGGGGTCTCACCTGATCCGGACGACAATAACAGGCCATATCGCGTATTTCTGCCAGCGCTCTTACGTTAGCCCCCCATGCGTGGTAAATACATTCCCCAAACTGGTATTTTTCACCTCATCAATGGCTCTGTCTGGATGTGCATATGAATAGGGCCAGGGATGCCGGAAAAGTTCTCCACTGGCAGCCTCGTTGCCCATCAGTAGAACTCGTTCTAGTTGTAGGAAAGGAAACCCGGGTCTATGAACACACACAGGATGGTTATGACGAAGTGGCGACAGGTGGAGGTACTGAGTCGCCTGGTACTTGCAGGCATGCTGGTGTTAGTGCTGCTTGTTGCCATGTTCCCGTCAACCAGCGCGGCTCAACTTCAAACCATGGATGTCACCTGCAGCAGCGGGTATGCCCTCTGGGCCAATGGCCAGTCCCGTGATGATCGGTTGGTGATTTCGGGCAGTACGAACCGCATTACTGGCATTACCCATTCAAATGCCGACCTGCGTATCAGCGGGTCAGACAATCGTATCACCGGAGCGGTTGAGTATGTGACGCTTTTCGAGGACGGCGGCGACAATAATACCTACGTAGCACCAACCCAGGTAGCGGTCAGCACGCCCCCGCTGGGGTATGCGATCACCGACTTTCAACCGGGTGGCATCATCGCCGAGGCGGCCCGCAGTGTCGGGCGTTATACCGTGATCACGGGTGACTTCGATGTGTCCGAGCCAGGAACGCTGAATGGTCTTTACTATGTGACGGGCGATGTCAAACTGAGTGCTAGCGATCTGCAGGGCACAGTCACTATTGTCGCTGAGGGCACAATTGATGTCAGCGGGTCGAGCCACCGGTTACGGGCCTTCGTCAATGGTCTGCTGCTCTTCTCGGCTAAAGATGACGCAGGTGCAGAAGTAATCAAGCTCGCTGGCAGCAATAGCCGGCTACGAGGCGTTATCTACGGCCCGCGTGGCACAGTAGAGCTTTCTGGCAGCAACAGTACCATCACCGGTATTATCCTGGGTGATGCATTGACCGTGAACGGCTCTAACCTGGCTATCACATTTGACCGCGATTACTGCCCCGGTACAGGCACGCCGATTATCCCGCCGTCAGACGACAACGATGATGACTGCGACGACGATGATGACGACCGCGACGATGATGATGACTGCGACGATGATGATGATGACCGCGACGATGATGATGACTCACCATCTGAGCCACCCGCGATCTTTATCATCAACGAAACCCATATCACCCAGCGCATCGAAGTGATTAACAACATCACTTTTGTCAACATCCAGATCAACATTACCAACACAGGCGGCGATGCAGACAATATCTTTCTGGTGATCGACCGCAACGACGATGATGATGACTGGGATGACTTTGAACTGGTTGAAGTACTTTTTGCCCAGGGAACCGGTTATGTTCATTCTCAGAGCTCAGGGCGCATTATGATCGGCATTGGCCTGTACAATGTTGTTCGACGTGACCATACCGTTTCTGTCGACATCAGGTTCCGGCTGCGTGATAATGCCAATGACGATGATAATGACGGCCAGATCGTCTTTACTGGCACAAGTAGTCTGCTCTTCAGCGACTCCGACGGAACACACACGGTGGCGTTGCCTGCACTGCTGGTACCAGTGCCGGTAGTGCCGGTAGTGGTGGTACCGGTTGTTCCAGTTCCGGTTAACGTGGTACGCTTACCCCTGGATCGGATCGATGTACGTTTCCGGGTCACATGGGAACAGCGCGGAGGTATTGCCATCTTTGGGCTACCAATCACCGAATCGCGTACCCGGGCCGACGGCACGATTGTGCAGATCTTCGAACGTGCCCGCCTGGAGTATCGTGATGGCACGATCTTCCTGGGTCGCCTGGCGGCTGAGCTGGGGTACATAACTGTGCCTACGATCCGCTACGACGATCTGGACGATGACGACCGCCGCTGGTATTTTGTAGAAACCGGTCACGTAATTGGTGATCCATTCCGCGTATTCTGGGCCGAGCAGGGCGGATTGCTGCTCTTTGGTCTGCCAATTGGTAGTTTGACCACCGACGACGACGGACGGACGATGCAGTGCTTCGAGCGTGTATGTATGCAGGCCTTCCCTGAGTATAGCGGCACACCTTATAGCATCCAGTTGCGCCTGCTCGGCCTGGAAATCCTCGACCGTGACGACGACGATTAATGGCGACTAGTAACAGGAGTTACGCGGTCGCTCCTCTTCTTATCAGTTCGCCACGCGGCTGCGCCGCATACGGTTGGGATGAAAATGGGTTTGTAGGGGCGAAAGATGTTTCGCCCCTCCTATTTTTACATTAGATATCGCCTCCGGCAGGGTGAAAGAAGATCATCTTTTCAAAAATTTTTACCGTAGGTGAAAATTTTTGAAACAAGAATAGAACATTCAACTCATATTCGATATGCTTACAGCAGGTGGCAGCGTGGAAGATGTCATCTTTTTTTCCAAAAGATGTTGCCGGAGGCAACATCTTTTGGAAAAAGAAGAAATAAAGTACCACGCTGCCGCAGGCGAAACAGATCTTTCATAGATGTTTACCCTTTCGGGTGGGTTTCCCACCCGCTTTAAGCGGTGGGAGGAACGCCCCTGCTTCAGCCCACTTCAGCGTCTGTTTGCAGGGGCGTTCGAGTTGTGATAAACAGGTATCATCCCTCCGAACATTTAATAAATTTGACAAGTGTTTGCTTGACAAAATAAAAACCAGCATGGTATACTTAAATTAAGTGTGTTTTTATAGATCTAGCCCGTAAAGTCCACCAGCTTGAGCGGTGGGATAGAAGGGCTTCATTCGCTTGAGCCGCTTGAGATGGGAAAGGACGTACACGAGACGATGCGTTGCGGTACACCTGTTCGTGCCAGACGATGCGTTCGTTGCAGTGAAAAGAAACCGTGTTCGCCCCTGTGGTGTCGGTTGACTTCAGAGATTCGAGTAGACCAGGCGTGCTACTGGCAGGCTGCAACAGCCAGCACAACCGCTTCTGTCGTGGAACCGTCGTGACCCTGTTCAGGCAGAGCAGAATATATCGAGTTGGATGTGGATGCGCATGCATGGGTGCAAGTCTCTCGAAGTCCACGTGCTGTAGCCGTGGGAAGCATCACTATCACAATAGCCTCTAACGATACACCCGTTCCAACAACCGCATTGGACAAATGAACGATTCAGTAGGATATATTCAGTAGTATGGTTACCGCCAGAAGCATCAGCTGTTCTCCATTCGATGGCAGTAGGTAAACTTGATGCTGGTTATGTAGAGATGGCATTATACAAATGGTTGCACCTATGAGTGTTGAGCGTAAAGAGCAAGGCGCCACCCGGCAAAATATTTTACAACTTCTACGGCGTAATGGTCAGATGACTGCACTCGAGCTGAGTCAAGAGTTAAATATAGGTGCCGTAGGCATACGTCAGCACCTTGCTCTACTCGAACGTGACGGGTTAGTAGCGGTTTCGGGGGTACGGCGCAACATTGGGCGGCCCAGCCATCTCTATATGCTAACGCCTGAAGCTGAACAGCATTTCCCTAAACACTACGACAAGTTTGCCCTGGATGTTCTAACATTCATTTCTACCGATGGGGGCAGTGAGATTGTCGATCAAGTATTCACGGCACGCCGCAAAGCCCTGGTGCAGGCCTATGCTCCTCGGTTGGATGGAAAGTCGCGTGGAGAAAAAGTAGCGGAACTGGCAAAGATACTGGCGGAACAGGGGTATATGTGCGAATACGAGCAACTCAGCGATGGGGCATATCTGTTGACTGAGCATAACTGCCCGATTGATTGCATTGCACGTGAGTATAACCAGAGTTGCCAGCAAGAACAGGAATTGTACCAGGAGCTGCTGGGTGTCCCTATCGAACGAGAAACAACTATCGTGTCGGGGGGGGCATTGCTGTCGTTATCGTATCCCCGCCTCATAGCCCGATACGTTTCCCTGTGCTTTTTTTAGCGTACGTTTCTAGCGCGTAGTATGAGTATACTGCGCGACTTTATGTTGTGCATTGTGTTGTACTGGCACATATCTTGCGACCAGATTGCCTGCATAGAGTGAACGACGCCATCGCTCCTTTTCTCTCCCTCTGCACAAGGTGAGAAGAGCAGGACAGAGGGATGGCATAGTGCTGTACCACGCTGCTGCAAACGAAACATGCCCATTTGGGTGGCCATGGTTTCATTCACCACCGCATAACTCCTGATTATATAGGGTACATTGAACGGTATTTTCAATAAGTTAAGGTCAGTCCCTTTATTGATGTAAAAGGAAGGATAGAACATATGCCATACGAATTACCGCCTCTGCCATATGCGTACAATGCGCTTGAGCCACATATTGACGAACAGACAATGCGTATTCATCATGATAAGCATCATGCTGCGTATGTTAATAATGTGAACCAGGCCCTCGAAGGCCATAGCGATCTGGCAAATATGCCGGTCGAACAGTTGATGGCTTCGCTTGATAAAGTGCCTGAATCTATTCGTACCAAGGTCAATAACAATGGTGGCGGACACGCTAACCATAGTCTGTTCTGGCAGATTATGTCTCCTAATGGCGGCGGTGAGCCAACCGGTGCTCTGAGTGATGCGATCAATACAACCTTTGGCAGCTTTGCCGCTTTTAAAGAGCAGTTCGCAAATGCAGCCACCGGACGCTTTGGTAGCGGCTGGGCCTGGCTGGTTGTTGATGGCTCTGGCAAGCTCGAAATTACAAGTACACCCAACCAGGATAGCCCGATCTCTCAGGGGAAGACGCCTTTGCTGGGCATCGATGTGTGGGAGCATGCGTATTACTTGAAGTATCAGAATCAGCGCCCTGCCTATATAACTGCATGGTGGAACGTTGTCAACTGGCCCAAAGTTGCTGAATTGTACGCAAAGGCCAGGGGCTAAATCTATGTGACGTACGGGCAGGGTTCTGGCTCTGCCCGTTTTTTTGCACAATGGGTATGGGGCAGGGGGAAAGGGCGTATCGTCTAACCAAACGGTACACGGTACAGCTAAGAAACTGTTTCAAAAGGGGGGTGTGCGGCTCTCAGGTACCGGCGGGGCTACGCCCCGCCAAGATTCTATTGTTTTCGGTTTGTTTTGGCGGCAAAGCCGCCAAAACAAACCGAAAACATTTTTTGCGGGGGCCGGAGGCCCCCCACACCCCTGCCGGGAGGCGTAACGTGATGCGTATGGGCCGGAGGCTCCCGCTTGCCCCAGTTGTGGGTAATGCATAGCCCCTCTGGGTAGGGGGGGTATCATCGCAGGACGATCCCGTCTGGTTCAAAACCGACCTGTTTCAAACAGTCTCTAAGGAAAAACTATGATTCCTATACCATCATCTGAAATTACGCCTGAACATATCTACCTTTCGCGGCGCACATTTATGCGTAGCGCCGGAGGGCTTCTGGCTGGTGCGCTTCTTCTGAATGCATGTGGCCGTCAGGACAATACTGCCGCCATACCTGACGATATTCAGGTTAGCAGCGACACTGATGAGTTGGGTGATGCGCTGACATCGTACTATACTGTTACCAACTATAACAATTTCTATGAGTTTAGCACCGATAAAGAGGCAGTAGCGCGCATGGCGCAGAATTTCAAAACGTCGCCCTGGCAAGTAGAGGTGGGCGGCCTGGTGCGTAATCCTGGAACATATGATGTTGATGATCTGCGAGGTCTGTTTGGCGAAGCCGAACGGATCTACCGACTGCGCTGTGTTGAAGGCTGGTCAATGGTTATCCCCTGGATGGGGTTTCCTCTGGCTGCCTTGCTGGAAGCAGTTGAGCCAACCGCGAAGGCACAGTATGTCCGCTTTGAGACACTCTATGACCCTGACCAGATGCCTGGGCAGCATAATGGCTGGTATATCTGGCCTTATATCGAGGGATTGCGCCTGGACGAGGCAATGAACGATCTGACTCTGCTGGCGACAGGTATCTATGGCAAGCCCCTTCTGCCCCAGAATGGTGCGCCAGTGCGCCTGGTGGTGCCCTGGAAATATGGCTTCAAGAGCATCAAATCGATAGTCCGTATCGATCTGGTCGAAACCATGCCTACTTCACTCTGGATGGCAGCCGCGCCCGATGAATATGGCTTTTATGCTAATGTAAACCCGGATGTTTCGCATCCCCGCTGGTCCCAATCCACTGAACGACGGATAGGCGAAGGTGGGCGACGCGACACCCTGCCGTTTAATGGGTATGCCGCAGAAGTGGCTCATCTGTACAAAGATATGGATCTGAGGGCGTATTTCTAATGCCACAACGCGCCTATCAACTCCAACGCCGCTGGTTGCTGATTATCACGCATGTGGCTTCTGTGGCTGTCTTTATAGGCCTGATCTGGCAGTATGCAACCGGGCGGCTTGGTTTCAACCCCATCCAGGAACTGACCTTTCGTAGCGGCGAGTATGCCTTGATCCTGCTGGTACTCTGCCTGGCCTGCACGCCACTTAACACGGTGTTTGGCCTGCGTCAGGTGCTTCCGTTGCGCCGCTGGTTAGGGCTGTATGCCTTTGCATTCGCCTGCCTGCATCTGCTGACATTTGTGGGGCTGGATTATCAGTTTGATCTTGTCGCGATTGGCCAGGAAATTATCGAAAAACGCTATATTCTGGTGGGACTGACCGCATTTCTCATCTTGCTGCCCCTGGCCATTACCTCAACGCGTGGCTGGATGCAACGCCTGGGCAAGCAATGGAAACGGCTTCACCGTCTGGTGTATGTGGCTGCCCTGCTGGCTGTTCTGCATTATGCCTGGGTTGTCAAGGCGGATATCCGCGTACCAGTTCTATATGGTGTGGTGATCTTGCTTTTGCTAACTTTACGTTTGCCCCGTCTACGCAAGCTATTCAGTAACCTGCGTAACCGCCAGTCACGCACACGCGTACAATCACCCTAACACGATAGACCATGCCTGCCATTCTCTTCTTACTGTACATATCACAGACAGATTGGTCGCTTGAATCTCTCCACCCCCCGGCCCCCACCCCTGCACGGGGCGGGGGCGTCGGATGGGGCATCCTGGCAGCACACGCTCTGCGTGTGCTGCCAGGATGCCTCATCTCCCTCTCTCCCTCAAGGTTATACATTTTATACATTACCCACACGTGGGGCTTGCAGGGGCTGGAGGCCCCCGTAAAAAATGTTGTCGGTTTGGTGTGACGGCTTTGCCGCCACTCTACCGCATCCTGATGCGGTAAAATTGTGGGTGCTGATAAGCCCTCAGGGAGAGGGGGCAGGGGGGACTCTCACGGGTAGGTTTTTTCCGTAGGGACGCGCTTCTGCGCGTCCGCAGGGCATCTTGATGCGGAACACGTTCCCACGGACAGGCAGACGCCTGTCCCTACGGATCGCGTTGGAACGCCATCCATCGAAAAACCTACCCCTGTGAGGGCAGGGGGGTGAGGGAGCATCGTCCAACCAAACCGTACAGTAACCGTGAACCATGCCTTAGGTAGCTAAACGGTAATATGGATATATTACAATTACCGTGACAGCGTAACCAGGGTAATCCCCAGGCTGTTTGGAAAAGACCATATCAGACAAGTGAACAATTACCGGGCATTGCAGGTTCTCCTTATATTATGTACTATATATATACAGGCTGAATGTTCTGGATTCTTGTATGCATACACGCTTTAGCCTTTCATTAAACTTATACATCGCAAGAACGGAGGCACTTTCACCATGAGTGTGCTAGCCAACTCCGTACAGGCTGAACATGCGGCCTTACGCCAACGCATCATCGAACTAGAAGAACGTGAAGCCTTTCTGCGCACACTGCTCTCAAAAATCAATGAGATAGTGCTAATATTCGATGATCAGGGGCGCTCCCTGGAGATCGTATCAGGTAATCCATCAGTCCTGTATCTGTCACCCGAAGAACTGCCGGGTAAAACCCTGCACGAGATCTTTCCACCAGGTCAGGCCAACCGCTTTCTCGCCGCGATCCAGCAGACTCTGAAAACGCGGCAGTCTGTAACGCTTGAATATAGCCTGACCGTTCCAGCAGGTGAGATGTGGTTCAGCAGCCAGATCTACCCACTCAATGAGGTTCAGGTCTGTTGCACCCTCCGCGATATTACCGTGCGTAAACAGACCGAGGCGGCCCTGATTAGCTCAGAGGCACGCTACCAATCACTGGTTGAAAATATTAATGATGTAATCTACACCCTGGACAGCGAAGGCCATTTTACCTATATTAGCCCGGCGATTGAACGCCTGGCGCAATATAAGGCAGACGACTTGATCGGGCAACCATTTACGCTCTTTATCCACCCCGATGATCTGAATGGGCTGCAAGAGAGTTTCTACAAGACCCTGGCAGGCGATCTGCATCCCTATGAATTTCGGGTGTTGGATCGCAATGGCACGGTCCATTTTGTACGTACCTCCAGTCGCCCTGTTCTGCAAGATGGTCAGCTTGTTGGCCTGGCTGGTGTATTAACCGATATAAGTGACTCCTGGCGTCATCAAGAGCAACTCTTAGAGAATCGCGCCCTGCTCCAGGGCATTATTGATCACTCGCCAGCCGCAATCTTCGTGAAGGATACGCAGCGCCGTTATTTGCTGGTCAACCAGCGTGCTGTTAACATCATGCAAATGGATGTGGAAAAGATAATCGGCAAAACCAACGAAGAACTTGGCTTATTACCCCCTGAGATCGCCAGACGCTGGCGTGAAGAAGATGAGCGGGTAGTGGCACACAAACAACCGATCGAGACCGAAGATATCTTTTTTCAATATGGCGAACCAACAGCCTTTCTAACTACGCTCTTTCCGATTTATAACTCGTATGGTGTGCTATCTGCCATTGGTGGCATATCTACCGATATCTCCGAACGCAAACAGGTCGAAGAGGCCCTGCGCAAATTGTATCGTGCCGTGGAACAAAGCCCCAGTTCGGTGGTGATTACCAATACCAACGGTGTCATTGAGTATGTGAACCCTAAATTCAGCGAGGCCACCGGATATAGCTTCGATGAAGCAGTGGGGCAGACCCCTCGCCTGCTGAATGCGGGTGATAACCCACGTGAATTTTACCAGACCATGTGGCAGACGATTATGTCTGGCAAACAATGGCGTGGCGAGTTTCACAATCGGCGCAAAGACGGTACGCTTTTCTGGGAATTGGCATCGCTCTCGCCCATTTTTGATAGTGATGGCAATATTACCCATTTTGTCGCTGTCAAAGAAGATATTACTATCCGTAAGACGATGGAAACAGCGCTGCGGCAGAGCGAAGCCCGCTATCAACTGCTTGCCGAGCAGAATGCCCGCCTGTACCAGGAAGAACGTCGACGGGTACACGAACTGGACACCCTGCGTACAATCATGGCCGAGATATCCAGCGAACTCGACCTGGAGACACTCCTGACAACCATTCTCGACCGTTCCATGGTTTTGCTGCCCTCAAGCATGTCTATCATCGCCATGTATGACAAAGATCAGGACAATCTGGTTATTCTGGCGAATCGTGGTATCCCTCCTAATCACCACACCGACGTTGGCAGCCGTCGCCCCATAGGTGTGGGGTTGTTAGGTCAGGCGGCCCGCCAACGTCAGGCTATTCGGGTTGCCGATTATACCAAATGGGATGAACATATTGCCGATGTATGTCTCAAGATGGCCCACACCGTGCTGGCCGTGCCTCTGCTGATTGGTGATACCCTGCTTGGTGTGATCGCTCTCGGTGATGAACGTCGCAGTCAATGCTACACCGAAGATGATGAACAAGTGCTGCGGTTGCTTGCTCAACATGTAGCTATTGCCGTGCGCAATGCGCAGTTGTTCGATACAGCCCGACGGCGCGCTGAAGAAGCTGAAACCCTTCGCCATGCCGGTTCCGTTGTGGCGGCCACGCTTAATTTACAAGAGGCGATTACCCATATTTTGAGCGAACTTGACCGCGTAGTACCGCATGATACCGCATCGGTGCAACTTCTGCGTGGCCATGAGTCGGAAATTGTCGGTGGACGGGGCTTTCACGAGATGCACCGTATTATCGGGTTGCGTTTCCCCATAACCGGTGACACCCCTTTGCAAATTGTCTACCAACAACGCTGTTTTCATATTCTGGCTGATGCGCAGGCAACCTATGCGGTCTTTCAACATGAGCCGCACGACCATATTCATGCGTGGATGGGTGTGCCGCTGATTTTTCAGGATCGCGTGATTGGCGTTCTAACACTCGATAGTACCATGCCAGACTACTTTACGCCGCACCATGCTCATCTGGTGTCAGCTTTTGCCGATCAGGTAGCGATTGCGCTGGAAAACGCACGTCTGTTTGATGAAGTGCAACAGTTGGCTCGTACTGATGCTCTGACCGGCCTGCACAACCGGCGGCATTTCTTTGAACTGGCATATTACGAAATAGCGCGTGCGGCACGCTATCGACAGCCCCTCTCGTTGATCTTGCTCGATATCGATAACTTTAAACGGGTTAATGATACCTACGGCCATATGGTTGGCGACCAGGTGTTGCGTGCGGTTGCCATCCATTGTCGTGACGCTGTGCGCTCTGTCGATATAGTTGGACGCTATGGCGGTGAAGAAATTGTTATTCTGGTGCCTGAAACCGACATCGATGAGGTGTGCCGGGTAGCCGAACGTCTGCGCCTGAATCTGCAACAGTCACCAGTTGTCACCGATAACGGAACTATTTCAGTGACAGCCAGTATGGGTGTTGCTACATATAACTATCCAGATACGCCAGATATGGATATGTTGATTGAACAGGCGGATAAAGCGCTTTATATTGCCAAGCATACCAGAAATCGTGTGGCCAGCTGGGGTCGCGAACAGATCATGACAAACAGATCCCTGTCGTCGAATCATCTAGCCTCATAAATGGTACTTTACATTCCTGCCAGAGGTGAATAGCTGCCTTTGGATGGACAATCGCTTTAACGTGTGTCAATAACACGAGGTACGCAGTGGTCTACAAACCAGGCGTTTGCCCGATCAAAAGGGATGCTTCGCCTGCCGTTCGACACGCTCAGGGTGTACGGCAGCGTGGTACATGATCTCTTTTTGGTCGCGATTTTTTCGCCTCCGGCGGAAAAATCGCGACCAAAAGATGTTTTCTTCCGCCCTGCCGGAGGCGAATCACAGCCTGTGGCTAGACGACCGCGTCACTCCTGTCAATAACAGACAATAGCCGCTCGCAAGAGCGGCTAAAGATGCTTGCGCTTTCAGCACATCATCCAGGCTATAAAAAACTAGTCTAAGCGGCCCGCCGCCCCCGTACCATATCGATGGTAATCAGTTCCTCTGGATTCGGCAGGAACGATACACAGTGATCATCTCCTAGATCACGTCCGTCATAGAACTCCACAATGTATGATAGGTCGCTCTGGTGTTCCTCTACCAGAATAGGATACCCACGTACAGACCTGCACCAGTAGTGTTGCAGCGTATTATTATTGCGTTCCATAGAACCTCCTGTATGTATACTCAAAAGGTGGCAATGTAGGCCAAACGCATTTGAGTTACGCATAGTTATCTGAGAAAGCGGTACGTATTTAGTACCGAAGGCAACTATACCACAGGCAATCATTCTAAGAAATAGTACTTTTGGGGGGGGTAGCCCCCATGACTATGGTGCGCGATATATCATACTTATAGCCATTGGTAATGCATTGGAAAGAGCGATATGCTATGGTTAGGACGTGTTCAGGAGATCTGGCGCACGTGATTGTACTGCACAGAGATGATGCTGGAATGCGCTACTCAGGATTGTGTGCTATGTTTAAAGCAGAGAACTGGAGATAGGAGCATAACATAATGTCAACGCTTGCCATCAATGCAAAACAACGTCACGGTACGGCAATTGTTGAGTATACCTGGCGTGGAACGTGTGGTGTGTTAGTATTGGGCGATAATCAGCGCCACTGGCGGTTACCCGGTGGCGACGCCGACATGGAAGAATCATGCCTGGCTGTGGCAGTACGTGAACTGCGTGACTGGATCGGAATGTGCGCTTATGCGTCTGTCCCACTGTTTATTGATGAGCATGATGTCCAGCATCAGGCTTTTCTGTTACAAACCAGCGGGCAACCCCGCATGCTGCGGCCGGGCGCAATCACTGCGATCGGGTTGTGTACCATCCATATGCAAGTCAAAACGATGTTGCAATTGCCCGATTTTGATGCGTCTATGCTGCGAATATCAGGCAGCAGCGATGGTATTATTCGCCGCTTCTGGCATATGAAAGCCAGGAGTCCGCTCTTTTTTGAATCCCTCCATACATGCTGGCGTGACCTGAATCACCTCCAGTTGACCGGGTCATAGACTATCTGGTTACAGTTGGATTATGAAGACCTGACCGGTTGTGTATAACCGGTCAGGTCTTTTATTGACACGACGTACGCAGTATTCTATCAACCAGACATTTAATCGATCGAAAGGCCTGTGTCGCCTGCGGCAGCGTGGAATTGTATATTCTTTCAAAAATGTGTCGCCGGAGGCGACACATTTTTGAAAAAGATGGTTTTCTTCCGCCCGGCTGCATGGCGTGCCGTTCGACAAACTTATGGTAGACGGCAGCGTGGTTCAACCCATGCGTTTGACCGAACGAAAGACTTGTTTTGCCCGCGGCAGCATGGTACTTTTTATTCTTTTTCTCACAAAAATTCCCCTTAGGGGAATTTTTGTGAGAAAAAGATCGATCTTCCACCCTGCCGGAGGCGAATAGCTGCCTGTGGATGGCCGCATATCCTTTCCCCATATACTCTGATATTCAAGCTGACATAACGAGTTTGTCATCTGGCTATATGTATTTAAATGAATTGTCACGTAAATACATACACGAGAGTGCTATGCCGCTACAGAAATGGCGTATACTGTATTCTACTATCAAGTATCCTAAAACAATAGGTGTTATGTGGTGGGCGTTTAAAGCGAGTCTCTGACCCTACCACAAACAGGGCATATCCAGAAAAATGGAGCGTGTGCCGTTTTGTGTGCCGTGGTTGTACTGAAGGAGAAATTTAGATGCCAAAGCGGGGCGCATATACCACTCTATTCTGGCTTATGCTCTTGCTGTTAGCAGGGGTAGTTAGCCCGGGTGGAAAAAATGTGCCGCTTCGGCGTATCAGCGCCGAAGCTAATACTGCATCATTACACTCGACTCGCCAATTTTCCATCAGTTTATTCAATTCAATCTTCCCCGTAGCTCACTATACAACTGCTTATGCCGGATCTCGCGCCCGTTCTGCAACGACTGTCGTCAGATCTACCATTCAGTCTATGCCCACGTATGGCGAAACCGGGCTAACCGTTGCCCCTCCTATGATGGGCGCGGTGGCTGGCTGGTCAGTTGCGATTGATGGTAATACAGCCATAGTCGGTGCGCTGAGTGATAATAATGGCAATGGGGCAGCCTATGTTTTTCAGTTTAACGGCAGCACCTGGCAACAACAGGCACGCCTCTTGCCTGGCGTGGCTACCGGATCCGGGTTTGGTACGGCGGTAGCTCTGAGTGGAAACACTGCGCTGGTTGGTGCTCCTCTCGATGATGAACGCGGTACTTCAGCCGGTGCCGTGTATGTGTTTGCCTTCAATGGCACAGCCTGGGTTTTCCAGATCAAGCTTACTGCTGCTGCCGATGCAGTGCCTTTTGATCAGTTTGGTACATCTGTTGCTCTTGATGGCAATACGGCACTGATCGGTGCGCCTTTCAAGCGTAGCCCTACCGGTCAGCCTGCAGCGGGTACAGTCTATGTGTTTGAGCGTGCTGCCAATGGTGATTGGACTAATGCACCGGTTAAACTTGCTCCTCCGGCAAGTGATGCGGAGGCTCTGGAAACATTTGGGCAGTCCGTTGCGATCAAGCAGAATATAGCCCTGGTGGGCAAGCCGTTTACGGCTAAAGCTAATGCCGGTGCTGCCTATTTCTTTACGCGTACTGCCGCTGGAACTTGGGATCCTGTCCCGATCCGGGTTGTGGCAAGCGATACAGGCAATGCCTTTAATCAGTTTGGGGCCGCCGTTGCTTTGGATACGAATATTGCGCTGATTGGGGCACCTGCGCAGGAACCGGCTGGAGCAGCGTATGTCTTTCTGCGCAATAGCGATGGAAGCTGGAATACGAATGCTACCAGGCTTTTACCCAACAATGCCGAGGCAATGTTCGCGCAGTTTGGGGCGTCTGTGGCGCTGTATGGTCAGCAAGCGCTGGTTGGTGTGCCGAGTGCTGATCAGGGGGCTACCGATACGGGTAGTGCCTATTTGTTTAGCCAGAATGGTCAGAGTTGGGATGTGCAGACGGTGCTGGCTGCCAGCGATGCTGCTGCTGGCGATCAGTTTGGTACAGCAGTGGCGCTTGGTGCAAATGGTGCTTTTATCGGTGCGCCGCTCAAGGATGTGTCTGTCGCCGGAACGGTGCTGGTAGATGCTGGGAAGTTGTATGCCTATCAAGAGACGATTGCCCCGGGCACGCTGACGATTATCAAGCAGGCGGATGTGATCAGTACGCAGCCGTTTACGTTCACATCAGACATTCCCGGCGCGGCCAGCTTTACCCTGGTGGCGGATGCGAGCGCGGCCAGTCGGCAGACGTTCACGGTGGCCCCAGGCACGTATGGCGTGCGAGAGACGCTGCCTGCGGGGTGGCAACAGACCGGGGCAACGTGTGATAGCGGCGCGGACCCCACGGCGGTGGCGGTGGCGTCCGGGGCGACGGTGACGTGTACGTTTACAAATGCGCTCCTGCCCCCCGCCCCGGGCACGCTGACGATTATCAAGCAGGCGGATGTG
>RRYU01017968.1_pt1 | contig 32742 bp, 46 predicted proteins | sample 2162651 | NCBI WGS metagenome assembly RRYU01 (sample SAMN10267283, study PRJNA491782) | microbial mat metagenome | isolation source: biomat in the production well | place: Japan: Minami-Kanto gas field, natural gas well KTG3 | collected 2017-06 | reverse complement strand
CTTACAGGGGCAAACCTTACAGGGGCAAACCTTACAGGGGCAAACCTGAGAGGGGCAAACCTGAGATGGGCAGACCTTACAGGGGCAGACCTTACAGGGGCAGACCTTACAGGGGCAAACCTGAGAGGGGCAAACCTTACAGGGGCAAACCTTACAGGGGCAGACCTTGATTTCTCTTGTTGGCCTTTATGGTGTGGGTCAGTAGATGTAAAAGTAGACGAAAGACTATCTGCCCAACTGCTATACCACGCTTTATCGGTAGGCCGCTCTCATCTGCCTGAAATATCTGAAGAACTGATTGACTTTGCCAATACCTTTCATAGGGTAAAGGGCAGTGAGGTTCCTGAACTTATGCAAGATTCTTGCATTCAGCAGGTAAAACAACCTACAACTGTAGACGTACCTGAATCAGTCTTAGAAGACGTAGCCGCGCTTGTCAATTACTCCTGGGCAACCGAGGAGGAGGATTACCTGGACTGGGTGGCTAGCGAAGACAGCGACTGCACAAATGCAAACGCCCACATTTTTATGGCCATTAGGCGCATAGTGGACTGGTTAGATCGCAAGCAGTAAGACTCACACAGCGAAATAAAGGAGAACACGAAATGTTAGAAGACCTGAATTTCTACTACGACACTCGCGTAGTAAACGCCGGACTGTCCGACCAGACAGATAGGATATGGGACAGCTTGCTAGAGGCTGACATGATCCGCCCTGAGTATACGTTGCCTACCTGCTGGGTTGTCTGTCCCACCTGTGACGGAGCCGGTAAGCATGTTAATCCTGCCATAGATTGCAACGGCCTGACAGCTGAAGACTTTTACGCTGATCCGGATTTCATGGAAGAGTATGTCAGAGGGGATTACGACGTACCCTGCCGTACCTGCAATGGGCGAACTACAGTAAAGGAGATTGATCTTCATTCCGTATCTGAGCCGATCCGTAAGTACATAGAGCAGTGGTTGGAAGATGAGGCAGAGTGTCGGGCTGAGCGGGCTATGGGTTGTTAAAGGAGAAATAAAAATGGAAATCAACATAACGAAACTGGTTGAAGCAAATAACTGGCAGCTCTACTCCGCTTCTATAGCAGAGATTGGTGAGGGGGCAGCATATATTACCTGGACCCGAGCCTTAGCAGACGGTATGGACTTCATAGGCGTCACTGATCCAGACCAACTGGCAGAAGTGAAGGACTACTTCAGAGGCTTCGGTGCCTGGACAGACGAGGACATCGACAGCTGGACAGTACAGCAGACAAATGCCCTGCTGTTACAGTTCGCAGCCGGTGACCTGCGAGAGCAGGAAGTAAACGAAGAGTATGGAGGTATACTTTACCAAGGCGACGACGGTGAGTTCTACTATTACGTTGGGATGTGAATGCAAGAATCTTGCATTATCAATTGAAGGATAAACGAAAATGGAAATCAACAGAGATACTAATAGGGAGAACTGGCTCAGGCAGCAGTGGGAGAAAGGGCAGACTTCCTGCCGACAAAGTAAAGACGGCTGCCATTATCCAGTAGTTAGGGGGAGACCATTAAGTGGTAATACGTACTACGAGTGCCAATGCTGCGGGCTTACTTGGTTTAGGGGATGACGGCCCAAAGTAATTCAGTAATTCAGCTTTGAGGAAAACGAAATGAAACACGACGAAACCACAATCCAAACTGCCCTGCGCCTGCTATGCACTCGCTACCAGGTAAACGATACCGCAAGAGACTATGACCTCCAAGAGACGGAGAGCACGATAACGTCTCTTGCAATGGCCATCCTGGAACAGTCTTACCTGCCTGGGAGAGAGATTACCAGCCCGGAAAAAACGAAAGCATTTCTCCGAATGAAAGTAGGTCCGTATAAACACGAGGTCTTCGGAGTTATTTTCCTGGATAACAGACACAGGATACTAAAGATAGAAGACCTGTTTACCGGCACAATAGACGGTGCCAGTGTGTACCCCAGAACGGTAGCGCAGCGGTGCCTTGAGGTAAACGCAGCTGCAGTAATCTTCTACCACAACCACCCATCAAATACATCTACCCCGTCTGAGGCTGACAAAAGGATTACGACGCGACTGAGAGATGCCTTGGCGCTTCTGGATGTACGGGTGTTGGATCACCTGGTTGTTACTACTTCAGGAGCCACGTCCTTCGCGGAAGAAGGGTTGCTATAAACCAGAGATGCAAGATTCTTGCATCTGAAAGGAGAAAACGAAATGACACACATTCGCCGCAACACTTGTTTTAATCCCGAACGCAACATGACCACTACGTTCGGTGAACTCATTCTTGGCCAGTACCCGTATGATGAAGAGTTGGCAGGCCCTGATGGCATGCACTTCCACGTGTGGGTGCCGAAGGGCACTACGAAGGAGCAGTTGTACGAGATCAGGGACGCGATCGCAGCGAATCGTGATTTAGTCAGCTTCAGCTACGACTACCAACCCGAGAAGAAGATCAAAGCGGATACCACGCTACCTGCCGGGATCGACGCATTGCGGGCGATCGTAGAGGAGAAGTCCTTGAAGGTAGTGAAGTGGCCCGACGGAACAACCCATGCCGTAGACGTTTTCACTGCTAACGCAGTTATTACCGTCTACGACGCCTTAAATGAAGAGAACCAGGCCAAGACAGAACGCATGCTTGCAGCGAGCCCAGGTAAGTTTATGGTAATCGTTAACTTCTGCTTTAGCGCAGTAAAGTGAGGGAGGGCTGAGATGGCAAATTGGCATCAACAGAGAAACCCAGCACCGCTGTATCATAAGACCAAGTGGACTGTGGTTAGAGACCCACCGAACAAGTGTTGTGGGTTATCTGTATTCTCTTCCGAACAAGAGGCGGAAGAGTACCTGGATAAACTGACTCGACTCGGGAAAGGCCGGCACGTTTACATCTTACCACCGTACCTTAAGGAGGAAACGTGAGACCTAACTACGTCTTGGTCTTGGTCTTGGTAACTAGGAGGAAACGTGAAAGAGAAATACATAATCGAAGTCAGAGATGCCGACGGTAAGCTGGACTTCAGGGCAGAGGAGAAACGCAGGAAGGAACATCCATACCTGTTCTCAAAGACAGAGTTTACGATTGACGACCTGTGTTACTACATGTCATACGGGCAGGGACGGGACAATCCGAGTGGACCGCTGCAGTTAAATGCCTTCATGGGCAGTATCGGGATTAGTTATAGAGTTAAGTATTGGTAAGAATGCAAGAATCTTGCATATTTTTACAGGGCTATCGCATCCTGCCTTAGTCCTTTCAACGAGGAGAACGAAATGTCAAACGAGAAAATTATCGAAATTCTGTGCAGCCTGTTGCATGACGGAGGTTCGAAGACGGAGGATCTTAACAATACCAGCCTGAAGGTAGGTACCAGCTACCTCATTCGAACGGTCACTATGATGTATACCGGCCGGATGAAAGCCATTACTGATACAGATTTTGTATTGGAAGACGCAGCTTGGATAGCTGACAGTGGCAGGTATAACGCTGCACTTAAGGACGGGACACTGAATGAAGTAGAACCGTACCTCGGCGATGTCAGTGTCTCCAGGGCTTCCTATGTGGATGCGACTGAGTGGACTCACGCTCTGCCAAGGATCGTTAAATAGTCATCGGTCAGAGGGCACGGGTAAAACGTGTCCTCTGACCAACCTACGTTGAGGTAAACATGATCCATTTAAAATCCAACGAATGGTCTTGGTCTCGGTCTGGGGCTCGGTCTCGGTCTCGGTCTCGGTCTGGGTCTGGGTAACTAGGAGGTAAACATGATCCATTTAAAATCCAACGAATGGTCTCGGTCTGGGTCTCGGTCTCGGCCTTGGTCTCGGTCTCGGTCTAGGTCTCGGTCTCGGTCTGGGTCTTGGTAACTAGGAGAAAATGAAATGAAAGAGAAGCAAAACAGAAACGATGTCCATCCTCAGGTTCTGCATGTATATTCGTCGAGCGGTAGTGAAGTCATTGGCGGGGTAGAGCTGGTATGGACAGAAGAAGCTAAAGAGGCTTTAAGGACGTTAGCATCCGGAGACCGTACGTACGTGTGGTGGGAGGCCCCGGCTACCTGGTTCATTGGTACCAGGGATACTCCCCTGCTAGGTACCGCTACGATAGTCAGGATAGAGCGGGTTACCAGCCAGGTGTGGTTTGAAATAGCTAATGCAACGATACAGTCGGAGAAGTTACGACTGTCGGATTACCTGCCTGACCCTGAACCGGAGGCTATAAATATAATAAACAGTATCGGCCCGGCGGATCTTGCGCAGAGCGTATATCTGAAGGAAGAAAAGGTGGATAGCACCGGCCCAACAGAAGCGGTACGACCCTACGGCGCATTGACCAACTGGCAGCGCGTTATCAAGGACAAGTATGCCGGAGGTGAGTTCGATCACCTGACCTTCTGGCAGGAAGAGGACACGGTAGGTGACGGGTTGTTTGAATTCCTGATGAGAGAGTTCTCTGCATACGAGGATTGCGAAGACCGACAGGACGCACAGAGAAGGATGCTCACTATCATGCGCGAGGTAATGGAGGTGATGGACGCAGTCTTAGAGGTACGCAGTAGCGACTAAACACATAGTTGACTGAAACTTGAAAATGAAAGGAGAGCGAAATGAAGATTATGGTAGAAAAGATTGTGCCTGATGAAATAGAAGAATACAGAGGGTTCACTATAGAAATTACCAGAGATGAAGACCCTGTTAACCCCCGGGAAGACGACAATGTCGGAACTATGTGCTGTGAACACGCCCAATATACCCTGGGAGATGGCGACATGCTTAGGCTGTACGATAGCTTGGTCTCTGATTCAAGATATCTTCAGCTATACGAGGAGCTGCCTGACGATGAATCTGAGCCGTTTGCCGAGGATGACTATCCGCATATGCTGGAGCAAGCAGAAGAGTGGGGATACGTTATTCTTCCTCTGTACCTTTACGACCACTCAGGCATAACGATGTCTTGTGAACCATTCTCCTGCCCCTGGGACAGCGGACAGGTTGGAATTATTTTTTGCTCCCCGCAGAAAAGACATGCTGAGAGTATGACGGAAGACCAGTGCCGTAAGTACCTGGAGGGAGAAGTAGAAACCTACGACCAATACCTAACCGGAGACGTTTGGGGGTGGGAAGTAAAGGAGGGAGATGAGGGGGTAGACAGTTGCTGGGGCTTCTTTGGGAAAGACTCCGCAATACAGGCAGCTAAGGCTGTTATAGACGATGAACTCAAGACTCGTGAGAAAATGAAATGAACCGAAGCAAAGAAATGTTAGACGCTGAATACACACGCCTCTACCGTGAGCTGGAAGAATTCAGCCACAACGGTATCAGGGTACCGGCCCACGATCACCGAGGTATCGCTGCCTACATCCTGGAAGGGGTAGCCCCAGGTGGATTCCTACAGGGAATCATTACCTGTGATCTGCGCAAGGTTATGTGGCATGCGGATGAGCAGAACCAGAAGGCCCTGGCGGCGGTCTATTCCTTCTTCTATAACCGAGCCCCTAGCCGGTGCTGGGGTAGTCTTGAGGCTATGCAGGACTGGGTTAAGAAGTTTGACTGAGATGCAAGAATCTTGCAATTCAAGGAGAAAACGAAATGAAATGCGAAGACAAAGACACTGACGCACAGGCTACCATAGACGCTTGCGAACAGTTTGTAGAAGCGGCAGAAGAGCGCCGTAAAGCTATCGTGGAACTGGCCCATGAAGTCTACCACACTGAGGGTAGCGTTGAAGTAGACGATAGTGCCGGGCTGAGTGAAGGCGACGACAATGGGTGCTATGTGCAAGCCTGGGTGTGGGTGGGCTTTTCTGGTACCGAGTTCGATAAGGAGTCCGCACCTGAACCTGAGACGACAATGACAGAGTCTACCGTAGCCACGACTGACGGTGACCTGATTACGATGACTGCCCTTACTGAAAATCCCAGGTTCCCTAAGGAGGACTGGAGGTATGAAGTAAACAACGAGGATACCGACTTAGGGTATTGGCAGTGGGTAGCCCATCAGGTAGCTTGGGAGGAAGAAAATGACTGACGTAATTGAAACCATCAACTACCGCGGCATAGACATTGATGTCGTGTCAGACATCGACGCGCCTAACCCATTCCTTGACTGGGACTGCAACCCGGACTTGATCGTGGTATCCCCTGGCGGATCCAGTAACCGGACTCAGTGTTCAATATACGGAGATACCAGTTTCGATCGGTTACCTGACCTGACAGAAGAACAGATTGTCTCGGCTCTGAGAAATCCAGATACAGCCACGGCTCTGAAGGAGTACGACCGAACTACCGATAGCATGTTAACCAAGGCACTGGAACACTGGGTAGCTTACGGCCCTGACGCAGAGGAGGTAAATAATACGTTGCAGAACGCTTACGAGGAGTTACATCCTGCGCTGAAGTTAGACCTGTTGAGTCTGGTCTTAACTATGCAGGGCATAGTAAACCTTAATACATCAGTTCAGGGGTTTTCACAATCAGATTATGCGGAGGTTTTGGTAGTTGCTACCAAGGAATGGTGTGACAGGGTCGGAGTCGAAGTAGAGAAACCTGCTGACCTGCAACCGTATGCTGACCTGTATCAGCAGTGGGCATACGGCGAGGTCTATGGCTACGTCATAGATGAGCTGGATGACAGTTGTTTCGGATTCTTCGGTGACTACGACAAGGATTCTTATATGCTGGACCAGGCTAAGGAGATCATTGACTACCACTTAAAGTTAAGGGAGGAGTCGAGAATAAAGAAGCTAAAGGAGATGATCCGTAACCATGTACCGCTGCAGTATCGGGAGCGGTATCAATCTGCTGGGGGTAAAAATGACTAGCTACACAGTATTTCTTCTCTACCCTGACTACCTGACCGGAGACTTTGGTGCCGACATTTACGTGGACTCAGCAGAGGCTGAAGATGCGTACAATGCTGTACCTATCGTGCAGCAGAGAGCAGTAGACGCGCTGGAATCCCCGGTACCACTGGATGACTTCCGCTGCGTGGCTGTTATCGCTGGAGAGCATGAGCTGGAGTTGGATGCGACTTGTTTTTAATTGGAGGAGAGTGAAGATGAAACGAATTGTAATGTACCACGCTGACGTAGCTGACCTGGATCTGTTGTACCTGCTACCACATGCTATAGCCAGCAACCCGGAGAACCAAAAGGTGCTGAACAAGATTAAGAATCGGCAGCCCGTATACAGGGAAGAATTGACTGCGTATCGACAGCTGTTTTCTGAAGCAGAAAAAGTTTACCGTGAGTACGCTGAGCAGAAACTGCCGGTAGGTGGGCTGATCCTTAACCAGGAAGCTGCCGACGGAGTGATCGCCAACTGGACAGCTTTGGCTGAGTGTGCGCGGAGTTACGCAGCCAGCCTGAGCCTGGCTATGAACTGGTAAATGCAAGAATCTTGCATCACTTTAGGAAATTAAAATGACTGAGACAAGACCCAACGTCCTTGACCCCAAGGACATCCACGTATTCAATACCGGACGGAGGTACACCTTTGCAGGGCAACGCATAGCCTGGGCTGTTCTGTCAGAAATGCAGCATGAAGACTCTGAGTGGCTGAGAGTCTATGACGTGGTGTTCTCTGACCTTGACCGAATTATCTGGGGCAGGATGGAGATGATCCTGGATGCGCCGGTAGATAACCACAACGTGTTGTATGCGTATGACCATAACTTCTACGAGCCTGATCCACTGGCTGACCAATTGAACGGACAGCTGAGAGCAGCGGCCCGAAAAATTTGAGGAGACGAAAATGCCTACGCAGAAAACTATTAAAGGGATGATTGGGTTTTCCTATCACAACATCCAATGGGCGGACCTACCTATCATCTCAGAGCTAAGGACTGGTGGCATGGACGCTAGTGGATTAGATGGAGCAGAGACACTGGGAGTCTGTACCGATAACCAGGGCAACCTTTGGCTATACTGCGGGTCAAGCACAGACAACAGCGGTGCTAGGTCCCCTTCATTCTGTATTCACGCAGACTTGCCGCAACTGATTGCCGCATTAAAGACCTTGGCTAATCAGCTGGAGATTTACGAGCCAACGCGGGGACCTACTGAGGAGAGATAACAATGGAAAACGTAGAAGCTATAGACTTACTCATCATCTTGGTAAGTTTCCTTATCGGGGTAGTACTGGCCCTCCGGACATAAGAAGACTCTCAGAGTCTATGATGGGGTGTTTTCTGACCTTGACCGCATTATCTGAGGAAATGAAAATGAAAAACGAACACATGAAGAAATTACAAAGAGCATTACAGATGAAAAAACCTTCGCGCATTGGGGCCGCTAACGAAGTCAGTGCCGGCCTGCGTGGAGAAGCAATGGATGTCAACCTGTTGTATGCCTTCTTCCTGCCACCGGTACCAAGTTCCAAGCCCAGGACGCAGGCTAAGTGGATGCAGGCGGCCTTGGCACCTAAGTCAGAAAAGAGAGTCCGCTTACGGTACTTTAACTCTGACGGTAGTCGGATCTATGCTACCGACGGGCATGTGCTTAACGTCTGCGGCTTTAATTCTACCTTTACCTTCCCAGAAGGGTTTTACGATGCTGGCTTAGTAAGAACGGCGCTACCTGGAGAACAGGTTAAAATTCAGAAGATAGATAGAGTAGTTCCTATAGACACTACCGAGGTGGTATACCGGCTCTCCGAACTTGAGGTATATGAAATAGACGGTGATTTCGAAAACCCTCCCAGTATCGTCTATAAGATCGGAGAGGGCTACTTTTACCGAGAGGTTCTGGCCAAGGCTCTACAAGGCAGATATATGTTTACCGTATGCAATGCAGATGCCGGCCGAGAAGACGCAATCAAGATCAAAGGCCCGTTCGACAATAGTTTCTCAGTAGTCATGCCGATGCGCTATAGGAGGTAGACATCCCCATCCAAGCTGTGATATGTATGTAGTTGACACCCTAACTGAAACTGAACACGAAACTGGAGAAATATTATGTCCCATATTATGAGTGCTTACGCAGACGATTCCGCCATCCTCACCACCCGGGCTGCCCTGGCTGAATACAAGGCTCCGGAAAAAGGCCGCGGACGCTTCCATCAGCCGATTGGATTCGCCGAATACGCCGACGAGGTTGAGCATCAGCTCAACCGTACTCAGATGAAGGTCATTGGAGAGGAGCATATCGTCGGGCACGAAGGCCAGCGCCACTTCGGTATTCTCGAGATCGCCCCGGCAGTTGAGGGGGAACTGATTCAGGCGAAAGACTGGAGCATGTTCCTCGGCCTGAGGGGAAGCCACGATCAGTCTGTGCAGCGAGGCCTCGCCCTCGGTCGGTCGGTCATGGTCTGCTCTAACCTCTGCTTCAGTGGCGACATTGCCACGCTCAATACGAAGCAGACGCTCAATATCTGGACCCGTCTGCCAGGCATGATCTACGATGCCGTCACTCGGATCCCTGAGCTGGCCCACATCGAGGAGCAGCGCGTCGGGCGCATGAAGGAACTTGAACTCAAACCTCGCCACGGAGATATGCTATTGGTAGAAGGCATGCGTAGAGGGCATATTTCCTCGGCACAGATGAGCCGGGCAGTAAGAGAATGGGATCGGCCGTCTCATGAGGAGTTCGCAGAGGACGGATTTACGGCCTGGAGATTGGAAAATGCAGTTACCGAGGCTGTGAAGCCTGCCAATACCGCCAACCACAACCTATTTACTGTACAGAACCGTACCCGTGGGTTTTCTGCGCTGATGAATGAGCTGCTTGAGGTGGCGTAATGAGTAGTAAGACAGTTGAGGAAGTCCAGGCTACCATTGTCCAGGCTGAAAAGGACATCAATACCATCTTGCAGCGGGTAATTGATTCTGCCGACTATGCGTATTTCGATATGGAAGTTGAGCACACTTCCATTCAGGAGCGAGGAGGTCGGCCAGTCATTACCATAGCATCAGTCAAGCTCAAGGCCGGGCTGTAACCGTTACGAGGGAGTTAGCTAGGGTTCACCTGAAAGGCCGGGGATGATCAAAGCTACCCGGCTCCCTCTTTTTGAGACCGTAAAGCGAAGTTAACGGACGGAGGTAAAGTAACTATGGATTTCAGGAGAAAGAGCACACGGGCAGAGTGGTACGCATTCTGTGAGGGGCTTATATCTGGTATTGTCGTTACGCTGATTGCAGTATTGATTACTTTGGCAGCTCTGAAGGAGGTCTTTTGGGTCCATGTCTAATGTAGAAGACCATGCGCAGATGGTAGAAGACTGCGAAAAGCGTGAGTCCAGAATGGATGAGTGGGAGCAGGACTTTATTTCTTCTCTTAGCGATAGGCTGGGAGATGGGAAATCTCTGACCGATAGGCAAGCGGATAAGCTTGACGAGATCTGGGAAAAGGTAACGGAGGGAGGGTGAATCAGAAAGAAAGGCAAGAGCTACGCATGAAATGGTTCCGTCTTAAATGCGAACAACGAATCGCAAACGCAGGAGGTAACAAGAACAGAGCAGCAGAACTGGAGCTTGAGATTCAGGCTCTTCAACGTCTGGGTAAGTTCAGACATAAACGCTAATGCAAGATTCTTGCATAAGGAAAACGAAAATGAAGAGACTACCTAATAACGCCGTCTTGTATGAGGAGCCATCTGAGTTGAACGGTGACCCTATTGTGGCCCTCATCAACGGGCTGCACCGGCCCTCTGCTAACCGAGGGACCGGCCCCATGCTACAGGTTTATATCTTGCCGGCCGATCAGCACCCTGTGGAAGCGACCAAATCAGGGGCAGATGCCTCGGTCTGCGGGGACTGCAAGCTCAAGCCTTCTAAATCTGGCAGCTGTTATGTCCTGGTGTGGCAAGGGCCTACGCAGGTATGGAAGAGCTGGAAGGCAGGCAGATTAATCTCCAACCCCTGGCCCCTGATGTCGCCCGCAATCCCGGTCCGGCTGGGAGCATGGGGAGACCCGGCGGCCCTCCCGGATGAGGTACTGGAGAAGTTCTTCCGATATAAAACCACTGGATATACCCATCAGTGGAAGCGATACCATAACCGGGAGGCGTTGAAACGGACCTGCATGGCTTCAGTTGAGACCCTCTCAGAGGCCCTCATAGCCCGTGAGTACGGATACCGGTACTTCCGGACCAGGACCCCGACAGAAGAGAGCCTGGCCAGCGAGGTAGATTGTCCTAAGGCTTACGGTAAGGCCCAGTGCTTCGATTGCAAGCTCTGTTCTGGCTCTGAATCCCCAGGGAAAAGCATTAGCATAGAAGTGCATGGGTCTGCCGCTAAAATCGCTAATTATCATAGACTAAGGGAGGGCATAGACAGGTAGTAACTTTACATGGTAGCCTCAATGGTGAGGTTACCAATACTCACTGAAAAGGAAACTGAAATGAACGCAAAAACCAGACACGTTGTATCGCTTAAACCCGACTACAAATCACTCACGATAGAGGAAAAAGTGGACGAATTGGGCGAACTTCGTGCCGCCCTCCAGCCCCTGATCAACGCTCAGAAGGAACTGGAGAAGGACGTAAAAGCTGACGGCCGCACAGAGATCAACGGTAGCAAGTACCGGGCAACCGTTTCGTTCTCTGAGCGGGCTACGGTAGCCTGGAAAAAGATTGCAGAGAAACTCGGGGCTTCGAAGCAGATCATTATCGGGAACACCTCGAAGAGTAAGGTGACGTCTCTTCGGGTGACGGCGCTGCCGAAAAGCTAGGTGACACGGCCTCTACAGGGGCTCTGTTTTGAGCCTCTGTAGAGAGTACCTATGAGGCTATAACTAACTCAATGACATTAGTAAGTACATACGATCCCGACAGTGAGACACACTGCCCGTACTGCGATGAATTGGTACACTGCCGAATGCTTGGAGGTATCACCTTCGGGCATAACCCCTACCTGGATTTCAGACATGACGAGTGCGGAACCAGCTGGCGGTTATATACCTATTCAGGAATGGTTCAGTGTCCGATTCCGCCCCCTATCTGCGGGTTCTGTGGTAAGTCACAAGCCGAACACAAGGGCCGCTGTGAACAGAGCATCCAGAAGAAAGAGAAGGAGCATGCTCAGTATTTACAGGCTCTGAATGAAATAAGGGACCTATGTGATGACTACGCTGGGGCACACTTCAGGTCCAGAATAGGGGAGGTTGTCGATAGGGTATTGGATCCTAAGTGATTGCTTGGGTCGGCGCAACCGATTGCCTAGATGACTGGTACCCTTACCAGGGTATTACCTGAGCACCCCCGGTAGGCAGCAATTTAACTTTTATAATCTACAACGAAAGGAATATGACATGACTGAATTTGCAATGACAGATGCCCAGGTTATAGCGATACGGCATCTACAGGAAACCATCTATCAAAGCAACGTAAAGGCTGGGTGGTATACCGATCTGGAAACTGGGGAGACACCAATCAAGCGCAACTTCGGTGAAGTGATTGCGCTGATGCACTCTGAGTTGTCTGAGGCTCTGGAGGGGTGGCGCAAGGGCCTGATGGATACCCACCTGCCTCACAGGAAGATGGTGGAGGTAGAGTTAGCCGACACTATTATTCGCCTGCTGGATACCGCAGGTGCGGAATGCCTGGATGTGGCTGGTGCGCTGCAGGAGAAGCTGGCATATAACCAGCACCGGGCTGACCATAAGATTGAGAATCGGAAGAAGGAAGGCGGGAAGAAGATATGAAACTAGAACAGAAACCCATTGAGTTACTCGATCACGGCTACCTTACTCCTATCGAAGCTTGGGGTAGCGACGAAGGCATTATTGAGGCTGCCCGCATGTCTACTGATGGGGCATTCCGTGGGTGGAGTGAAGACGCGAGGCTGCTGGCCTACCTGTATAACAACAAGCACTCAACGCCATTTGAAATGGCTGGGCTGATTGTTGAAGTAAAAGCACCGATTATGGTGTTTAGGGAGTGGCATAGACATAGAGTTTTTTCAGTAAATGAAATGAGCGCCCGTTACATCCCCCTCCCTAATGACAATTATCTACCAGATCCGGCTAACCTAATGCAGCGGGCTAATGCACAGACCAAGAACAAGCAGGCACAAGGGGCCGGTGTAGAACTTACCGGTGAGCAAGCTATGCAGTGGTTAGCAGCGCTTGAACAAGTTTACGATCACGCAGAACAAGTATATCAACTTGGCCTAGCCGCGGGCGTTCCCAAAGAGTTAGCCCGCCTACCAATTCCCGTAGCCAGGTACTCCAAGATGCGGGCGCAGGCAGTACTGCGTAACTGGCTGGCATTTCTGACCTTGAGAAAGGCCCCGAATGCACAGTGGGAGATCCGTCAGTATGCGGACGCAGTAGGGGATGTTATTGCCCAGAGGTTCCCCAGGACGTGGGCATTGTTTTCTGCAGAAGGGTCCTGGAAGTCCAAGACGTAATAGTGTAGGTCTATACTGACAAGGAGGAATCAGCACATGTCAAAGAAGGATAGCCTGGAAGAATATGAAAGCCAGCCCCCATGGTGGTTCGTTGTCGGTATTGTAGTGGGGGTGATTGTCGCTGTTACTACCGCGGCTTGGGTTTGTTTTGAAAAAGGATGACGGCTAATGAAGCGGACTCAGTGTTGCCGGTGCCAAGCCCGTGCCGCCTTTTGCTGGGGTAGTCCTGAAAGGCCGTACTGCAAGAAGTGCTTACTAAAAGCAAAGTACGAGCGGCTAGAATATATCAGCCGCCGTGGTACCAGAAAAAGAGGAAACGAAATGCCAATGAAAGACTTAAAGCTTAATGACCTGGTAGTTATGAATCACGAACCAGGAGCCACTCTCTTTAGGGTAAAAAAGATCACCGGAAACTCCGTAGCCCTGATTGACAGCACCCTGGAAGAGCAGTACCCAAACCAGCGATTTCAGTGGCAGGACATAACCGTATTGCTACGCCCTAATAAGGCTCAGTTAGACAGGGGGACATATAGCTGATGCAGGATGACGACCGATTGATAGACCTGTTGAAGAAAGCCTGTGGCTATGCACGACAGGTTCGAGATATTGCAGAGTCGCGCCACGATGACTACGACTCCGAATACTATCAGGACTTGGCACAGTACGAACTCATGAAGGAGGCTGATGAGGTAGCCTCAGAGTTGTCTGCGATCATATCCACACTTGAAGCCGTAAAATTAACGACTGGAGAACATGAACATGACTGACAAACCGAGATACAGATCAATCAAACTTACTGCCGGAATCCGGGATGAAATACTACTCAATGTTATGCAGGTATTTGATGCAAAAAACCCAGATATCGAGGTAACTCCAGAAGCGACTGCGCTGTATGATAGGTGGATGGATACGTACTATAGCTCCCAATACAAGCCTATGGTAGAGCTAGTTAAGCATAGCCCAGAGGGGGCTGTGTTTGTTAAGAAAACGACCAGTATTTACTCCATTTCAAGTAAGGGTAGGGAAACTGTTTTCCGAGTTAAAATTCATGAGCGCCCGACTTCCGGAGACAGCAAAGGTATAAAGATAGGGAAAAGAGAAGAGGAGTGGAAAGAAGTTAAGGAGTTCTACAAGGTGCTAAATAAAAAAACAGAGCGACAAGCGCTGAGGAGAAAGACTTTTAAACAGTCTCAGAACTTATTGGCTGCTGTGAACACTACCAAACAGTTGTTGGAGCAGTGGCCAGAAGTGGAAAAGTACGTAACGCCCTACCTATCAGGAAACAGTGAAAATACTCTGCCTTCGGTTTCAGCTGCTGAAGTCAATACGATATTGGGATGGGTGCGATAGGTAGTAACCAGAAAGGAAAACGAAAATGGCATTACAAGCGACACGGCAACAAACTATCACGTCAGAAAAGACGTCCATTAACCATGTTCCGCGCCTCCACAAACTTGTGGATGTAACAGGAAAGAAAGTCCTTGACTACGGGTGTGGGAGGTATACCGCTGGAGAAGATTACCTATACCTTAAAGGCGCTGCGGCCGTAGCCTCCTGGGACCCCTGGAATCGGGATCCTGAGATGAATGTAGAGGCTGCAGAGTGGGTATACGCTTCCGCAGCTGACATTGTACTCTGCTCCAATGTCCTGAACGTCATTCAGGAGAATGAAGTACGTGCTGAAGTTATCCAGGAATGCTATGCAGCACTCAGGACTGGACAAACAGCCAAGGCCTATTTTACGGTATACGCAGGCGATCGGTCCGGAGTGGGTAAGGAAACCACTAAAGGTTGGCAAGAGAACCGTAAGGTAGCCTCTTACTTGTCAGAGGTGGCAGTGCAGTTTGATCAGGCGAAGATAGAAAACGGAATACTCATAGGAATGCGAAAATGAAAAAATCATACCCGGCAGTAGCACATGAACTGGTCTTGGTAGTAGGTGGGTCTGACCTCCATTGCCTGGAAACAGGGGAGCGAGACTACCAGGTCTGGGCAAAGATCGGAGACCTGGACGAGTTAGACCCTTCCCCGGCGGCCAAGAAGGTACTCGTGCGGGCTTCTACCCCTACTGAGGCTCTGCGCAAGGCCATAGAGACGGGTGTTTTTGATCGTCTGGACTTCCACAATGCCTCAGACACCTTAACCCTACACGTAGGCCGTCGGCCTAACTAACGAATAGAATCAGAAGGAGAAACTGAAGGTGAACAGACTAGATTTCCCTGTAGAAATCGGCGCTAAGGTAGAAGATTTTACCGTCCCGAGAAAAGACACAGGCAGGTACATAAACTTCAGTGGGACTCTGATTGCGTACGCTACGTCGGATCCTGATGAAGTACGGGACCGGTGGGCCGAGCTGAGGATTTTTGAATCGACTACCGGAAAATACATCGGCTGCAGCATTGGCTGCAGTTGCCTTCCTGGGGAGAGCGACCTCATAGACGCAACCTACGCCACCACCATCGATGGGTTGATTCCCTTTTTCACGGTAGACGGGAAACGGACTAACTTGGCACTCTCCCTGTTTGCTCAGCTCATGCCCCAGCTAAACGTGGGGGTAGACCATGTCTAACGAAGGTAGGTGGAGCGCACTGACTACCATTCGATTTGCGGACCGGGCTGACCCAATGGTAGACCGGTTATGCTGCCATATAGAGCAGCTACTGGACGAGCTTGCCAGAGAAATAACCCTAAACAGGTTGATTGAACAGCAACTGGCAGAACTGGGGATTGACCTGGAGGTAGATGCGGAGCCAGAAACAGACCCCGAGGAGTAAAACCGAATGTGGCGCTATTACCAAACCGGCGAAAAGTCGGCCTGGCTCACTATTCAAGACAGCCCCACAGTTCTGACTGAAGCAGTTGAGCGAGGAGCCAAAAGAATAACCATCCTGGCTACCAGTAACAACCTCAATGGGGCAGGAGTTGAGTCGGACGCAGAACTGCAAGCGCTAAAAGATACGACATCCTATAAAGGCCCGTTATATTTTGATATAGACAACAAAGACGACCTGTCTCTAGCTCTGCAATCTACTCGTGCATTGGTAGGTAAGCTGACAGACATGGAGTGCGATCCCAGGTACATCAAAGTTTACGCTTCTGGGTCAAAAGGGTTCCATGTCGTAGTGGACTCCCGCACTTTCTATAGCGGTCGGGCAGTCAAAGATTTGCCACTGATCTATAAAGAGATGGCCAGAGACTTACACGTCTTAGGCATAGACTTTCAAGTTTACAGCCGCGGGCGGGGTGTCTGCTGGAGAATACCCAATGTACAGCGAGATGACGGACGGTACCGGGTTGAACTAACCCATGCAGAGCTGAACTCTTTAAACATAGATCGGTATGCCGCGCTATGTAGTGCCCCAAAAGACCCGATAGAGCATCCTAAAGACCCTCCTAAGTTAGCGGTGCGGCTCAGTACCTTGTTCGAACGAGCCCGGGCTGCGGTAGCCAATTCCCCGAGGGCACCTGCACCGCTTACAGATGAACAGATAGCGCCGATCAGAGACAACCCACCTGCCTGTATTGAGGGGCTGGTAGAGGGGCGTACAGAAAGTGACGTAAGCCTGAACGAAGCAGCCCTGCAGTTAGGAATCTACTGCGCACGGGCAGGTGTGTCAGAGGCAGTAACGAATAACCTACGCAGTAGAATGGCCGATAAGTGGAGCAGCTCTAAGTACAGTACAAACCGGCTGCGGATGGAACACATCACGGGAGTAGGGGACTATGTCGCTGCCACTTCATCGTACACGTTCTCCTGCAAACCACTCATTAAAATGTCTGCCAGGTACCCCTGTGAGGGATGCCCCCTGGGGAGAGGTCAGGCCGAGACACAACTTAGTAACCCAGCCTGGACTATCGTGGATGGCGGGTATTTTGCCGGGCCTCCCGACAGGCAGCGTCAGCTGAGCAATTTCACAATCGAGGTACAAGAGATTATTTACGAGGCAGATCCGATTTCGGGGGGAGAAACCAGGACGGGTATGAACTTGGCGCTAATGACTCAAGAGCGGGAATGCGACCACTTCATAACTGAGTCCGCGTTTTCTTCTAGATCCAGTCTGATTAAAGAACTCCAAGGAAAGCTTGATTGTATCTGGATCGGTAACGATATGGATGTACAGGAACTGAAAGGAATTCTCCTAAACAAGGAAAATGAAATGGGTAAAATTACGCAGGTTTATACAGCAGGACTCATTCTAGAGCCTGTCGGAATTGGAAGGTCCCAGATTGCGATCTATGTGGAGGAGCAGGGGTCTGTAAATCACTTTATGGTTGGAGATACCCATCGTTTGAGCAAGCGTGTCGGCGCGATACCTTCCCTTCTGCAGCTCCCTGACGTTCCTTTAGACATCCCAGCTGTAGACGAGGCACTTTATGCCCTGCTGTCCAGCAACCAGGATTCTGTCGTCAGCCGCATAGGTGGGTGGTACGCCGCCTGTCATCTTAAGCCCCACATCATGCAGTTTAACCATCAGTTTCCTATCCTCTCGTTATGGGGGGCGGCAGGTTCCGGTAAGACGATGTCAGCTACTCTGTGGGCCTGTTTGTCTGGCTTGAGATACCACTCGTCCAGTGGCATTGCTGCCACTTCGATTGGAGGTATGTCAAAGTTTGCCTTGCTGGATATGTGTACAACGACCACGACGATTCCCAGGCTACTGGATGAGTTTAATCAAAGTAAGTTAAAGCAAGACTATGCTTACGCTAGTGAAATCCTGAAGGCCGCATGGAACGGCAGTAACATGCCAAGAGGTACTCTGGACAAGACCGGAAATATGCGCGGTCGTCTGGGGGCTTCAACAATTGAGTTACCGATTACCTCTCCGTTAGTATTTATGTCTGAGCAGAGCTTACCAGAACCCGCCCAACAACAGAGAGCGGTGTCCGTATACCTGACCAGAAGGCACCGAGAAGGGAAGTCTGAGTTCTTCTGGAAAGCCGAGAAAATGTCTGACAGACTTCTGGACGTAGCAAAAGCCCTGGTTATGCAGGCATTGACGACGTCTCCGGCTCAAGTGCAGGTGGAATTGCAAGGTATCCTTCGTCAACTTGACCACCGCATGGACGATCGCCGCAGGTTTTCTGAAAGTGTCGTTATCCTTGGCCTAAGATTCCTTGGACGCGTATGCGAGGAGCAGGGCCTGGCCCAGTCCGGAACTAAGGTAAACGCATTAGCAGACGACCTGCAGCAGTCCTACGTATCAGTAGATGGTACGATGCATCTACACTCTCAAGTCTCTGAGATTGACTTGGTGCTGCGAACAATTATGTCGATGATAGACCTGACCGAGGCCAAGATAGAGAAGTGCATTGTAGAAGGGACCCATTATTCGGTAATGGGAGACGCGTTTAAACTGTCTCCCAGCTTCCACCCCGCCTACGTACGGTTCCTTAGCAGGAGCAATAAATCCCCAGTTATCGACCGGTATGACCAGTTCGAAACCCTGGTAGAACAGGAGCCCTATTGTGTGGCTCAATCCTTACAGGATGCTACGCTCAAGGGTAGCTGTATTGAGCTGTCGATAAATGGAATGCGGGAAAAGGGTATTGACGTATCCGTAATTACAGCCTGAGGGCCTACAAATGAGAAAGTTAACTCACGAGGAAATATCCAGGCGGGTAAAGTATTCTCTCCTGGAGGAAAAGTATTTGGTTTTTGCCGAAGACGGGGCAACCGTTATCGGGCGGTCGTTTATCAAACAGACGGCAGAACAAATGCTGCTTGCGTATCATAAGGCCCGGGCTGCGTTAGCCAGAAAAGGGAAGGTCTCAGAGGATAATTTCAGGTCCAGAATATACGGGGATGTCCCATTGGTCCCTGAAGGGTTGTCCAGTGGGCAGAGAAAAGCCATGGATGAGACGGACGGCAGTAGAAGACGGGCTGAGTTTACCGAGGGTGGCCTCATCGTCAGACCCCCTAAAGATTACCCTGAACATTAAACCCAAAGAGAAGAAAATGAAGACGAACAACAGCAGTTTTTATCAGTACCTTTCACGTGCCGGTATTAAACCCCCGGCCGGGTTGCCTAACTATCAGCTGCCGTTTAAGCCGTGGCCTCATCAGGCCAAGAGATTACGGCAGGTCATGCGTGAAGATAAGTGGGGTATATACGACGACTGCGCAACTGGGAAAACGTTTGTTATGCAGTCTGCCGCTCTAGTACACAAAGCCAGTGGGTATCGAAGCCTTGTAATCATGCCTCCTGCCCTGCTCTTACAGTTTGAAGAGTCATTGCTTGATACCTTTAAGAACGTAGAAGAGTACGTCTACGTATACAGACTGGCAGCCGTTAAATCCAAGAAGGGCGTAACAGCAGCTCAGCAGAGAGAAGCTCAGATCTCTGCTTGGAAAAAGGACGGTTGGCCTGACGTCCTGTTGATGTCTTATGAGATGTTCATCAAGGACTTCGTTCAGGACCATATCGTCAGGCAGTATCAGATCTACATAGTTGATGAAGCTCACGAGTTAAGAAACCTTGGGAACAAGGCAGGGAACTACCTCTATGATATTACTAATGATCCTCGTCTGGAGTCGGCGCTGATTCTTGCGACAGCGACCCCTCAGTATAAGGATCCCAGAGATGCGTATTGCTTGATTCGGCTGACCGCTCCTGGAACGTACTCTTCACAGCGTAACTTCCTGAAGAAGCACGTTGTATTCAAGAAGCAATTCATCAAGATGGCTAGACCTACGTATGGGAAGACTCATACCACTATCTATACCGTAGACAGATTCATGAACCTGCAGGAACTAGAGAAGAATCTCTACAAAAAGGCCGACAGAATTACCAAGGACAAGGTTCTCCCTGCCGCTGTCCCTACCATAATAGAGGAGGCCGTAGAACTCAGTGACCAACACCTACGGTATTATCGAGAGTTCACTCGAGCCCGGATAGCAGAACTCCCTAGTGGCGAAATTATTGCCGCTACGAATGCGCAAGCATTACGGCAGGAATTGCTCAGGATCGTTACTAACGTCCATCAGTACTCAGACAAGATATCTGCGAAGAAGAACGCAGTTCTGACAGCCTGTAGTACGTTAATTGACGGGATGGGTATCGGTCCAAAGAATAAGATCGTTCTGTTTGCTACATCCAGAACCAGTATTAAGATGCTGGCTGAGCACTATGCAGAATTCAACCCGGCTTTGATGTATGGCGAAGTAGACAGCCAGAAGGGCCGGAAGAAATTTCTAACAGACGATATCAGCCTGATGCTTATCGCTAACCCAGAATCTGCAGGAGCCGGGCTGAATCTTCAGAGTGTCTGTGCCACGTTCATATTTGTAGAGCCGGTCACTATTCCTGGCCTGTTTAAACAGGCGTCTGAGCGTTTTCCTAGAGCTGGGCAGACACGCCCTGTGGTCGGATATGTGCTGAAACCTAAAGGGACCCTGGCTTCTAAAATGACCAGCGTAATGCTGGAGAGAGAAGGGTATATTTTGGATGCCTCTCCTGATAGGGGCAGCTTTTTGTTAGAGCTAGAAGGGAGGTAGTGAAATGGCTTATGGAGTAAAGGCTAACATCAAGGCTACCCATCGGTTTTTACGACTAGGTTCTTTATGCTGGATATATTTACTGAACCCAGGCTGGGCTAATACGAAGCTGCAAATTATCGGCAGAACCAGGAGCGGTAGGTTAGTAGAAACTTGGATAGACTCCAGAGACCTGGAAAATTTCAGAGCCGGGTGGCTCAGGGAAGGGCTCAACGCTTACGATTTTGGGACAAAAGAACAGGCTAAGTTATTTGCCGAAAGCATGCAAAGGAGATTCGGAGCCCAGGAGGTTAGGCCCCATGCTCAGGCCTATTACGGTAAGAAGAAGGGAGGTGAAAAATCATATAAATCAGAGTGATAACGAATAGCTTGACAGCTACCTAAGTTCGGTAGCATGATGAGTTTCTCGAAAGAGAAACACCTAAACCTAGACCATTACCTATCGCAATAAGGAACCGACCATGTCACTGAGAAAACGTGCAGAAACTGTTACCCAGCCTGAGGTACAAGAAGAGAAAACCGTAGCCGCAGTAGAAGAGAGTTTGCAGCAAGACAAGCAGGAGACCCTCCCATTCGAAGGAGACGCCAAAGCCGCGGCAGAGGAAGCTGCCGAGGAAGAAGCTGCTAAAGAGGCAGCCAAAGCTAAAGCCAGGAAGATGCTGGAAGAGCAGTCCAAAGAACTCGCGGCCACCCAGACTACCGATCTCGCCTCCAAACCGGAACGTAAGACCACAGTTGACCTGTTCAATCAGGCCGGGGCCGCTTTGGAGGAAGCAGGATTTGGGGGCCTTGATAACGGGTTCGGGGCCTATGCAATCATTGCGCTTCAGAACGAAGGGATGTTCGAGGACTCGAACGGGGACTCCTTCGGAAAAGAGTTCACAGGTATTATCCTGGAGTCCAGAACCAAGTGGGTATTTTCCAATACCAAGTGCGAAAAGCGAGACGAACAGGCAGTTTACAGCTACGACGGCGTCACTGATACCAATACCGACCTGCCACTTCAGGACACCTTCGAAGAATGGGCAGAAAAGGGGTGGGGGTTCGAACGCCGGCCCTACACTGAAGTAACCTTGGATCTGGTAGATGGTCCCAGGGCTGGGGAGATTGTACTCCTGTCTCTGCCGAAAACCTCGAGAACAAAGTATACCGGGTACATCTCAACGAATGCCCGTCGATTTCGACTGCTGCCGTCTCAGTATATTACAAAGTTTTCTGTCGGCGATAAGGTTACTTCTACCCCGCACCCGTTCTATCCATGGAAGTTCACTTTTGTGGAAAAGCTGAATACGGTTAAAGCCTAGCAAAGAGTAATCTGCGGCAGGTCTGTCATCGGCCCGTTCATATTCCCCAATAGCCAAGCCTTTGACCGACCTGCCTCAGACCCTGTGCTGCACAGTGTAAGCAATTTACATCACAGTGCAAAGAGAAAATGAATATTGGCTAGAAGCCCTACCTACCATAAACGTAAATTAGTGCTACTTACCTGAAAAGGATACCCGATGAACACGAACACTCCCCCCTTGGTACACCCTGTTCAAAAGAAACGTAACGGCCGCGCCATACTAGACGGCAAAGGCCTTATGTATCACAGCTACTATCGTTGTGTAGACAAAGAATCCACCCTCCAAAACTCAGAGGGAAAAATAGTTCCCAGGTATTCTGCCGCGTTTGAGACATGGCTCGATTCCTATTTTGACCTCATTTTAGAGACCCATGGATTCAACCCTATAGACCTAGTGTGCTGTTGGGACGGCGGGCGAGAGTACCGAACTAACAAATACCCTGACTACAAGGGAAACCGCCCTGAATTCGATCCCGTTGAGGCCGGAGAACACGACAAACTCATTAACCTGATTCAGAACTTCCTGGCTTCTGTAGGTGCAATTCAAGTCTCGGTCGCAGGTGTTGAGGCAGACGATCTAATCGCATATATCGCCCCGCATGTGAAGCCATTCTGCAACGTCTACACGGTAGACAACGACCTCGTGCAGTTGGCTTCAGATACGGTCACTGTTTTTGTCAGGGACGTGGAGAAGGCAGAGTACGAAGGTGTCCCCGCAAAATATATCGCCCTGTATAAATCCATCATTGGGGATTCCTCTGACCATTACCCGGGTGTTCCTGGAATAGGCCCCAAAAAATTTCAAAAGATGGTAGAGGACTATGGTTGGGACGGCATGGATGAGCTGGAGGCCTACGTCAGGGACAAGTCAGTCGGTGAGTTACGCGACCTGGCAGAAGAGTTAAATGACCCAATCGTCTGGTCGATGGCAGAGAAGGCGGCACAGTGGAAGCTTAGTTACGACCTAGCAATCCTGCATCCTGAATTGTGTTACGGATTCAACCGTAAGAAGAAGGTAGAACCCCGCTGGTTTAAGAGGATTCCTAATGAGCGTCGTTTGGTTAGTACGTTAAGCCGTGCTGGCATGCCGTACCTGGTAGATAAGTACCGGGAGCATTGTGCTCTGGAATACTTACTGCAGCCCGGAGACGACCTGGACGATATTTTTGCGGACATCGACAAGAACGTCGTAGCGTACGACTACGAAACCTACGATCCTGACCCGCAAGAAAGCCTAAATACAGCTAACCCTCGCGGGGACTACGTAAACCTACTTCATGCCACCCCTACCGGGGTCTCGTTCTGCTTCGGAGCAAACCTACAGTACGTGGTATACGTACCGGTCGAACACAAGGATACTCACAACTTCCGAACAGAGGTCATACCTTCTCTGTTAGAACGTAACGGCGCAAGAATAGCCCACAACGCCCCCTTCGAAAAAGTAGTCACTGACTTAAAACTCAGGGACGGCCTAGAGGCAAATCTCTGTGATACCCGCATTCTCTCATCACATGTAAACGAGAATGCGAACTCCCACAGTTTGAAGGACCTGAGTAAGGCCTGGCTTGGGTATGAGCAGACAACGTATAAGGAACTGCTGGAACAGGCCGGGGTGGGACAGATGAATGATCTGACCGGTCAGCAGGTACTGTCTTACGGCTGCGATGACTCCTTGGTCACTGCCCACCTATGGGTCCTTTTTGATCTAATTTCCATGGTCGAAGGTACAGACCAGTTCGTTTATGAAAACGAATTCCATTTTGCCGACGTCATGTTGAAGGGGTTTAAACGAGGCATTCCAATTGACCTAGACAGGCTATCTGAATTAGAGGCAGAGGACACCAAAGCGCTAGAGGAAAAGTTTGCAATCCTGCATGCCACCCTGGCAGAACACTGCCTACAGAGGAACCAAAACGCTGTGGCAGTCTTCATGAAAGAGATAACGCCCTGGCTAAAGGCTAAGGCTGCCGAGACGGCCACAAAGAAAGACCTAGATCAAGATGACGTGTTCTCGGAGTTGTACGAGAAGGAGCAGCAAAAATGGCTGCAGTTGTCGTGCTATACACCACCTACTACCACGGTCGAAACAGAAACCTTTATCCCTACCGTTAAAAAGATAGAGAAATTACTCAAGTTGGCAGGCATGGCCCACGTAGGTATGCCGTCGTCATTGGCGGCATCTCGAGTAACCGAATGGTTGTCCGAAATAGACGTATCAGAGCTGGGGCCGGATGATCGAACGCTTCTGATGGAAATAGGGAAGGGCGTAAAGCACTTCAAGACCCGCGACCCGGAAGGGTTACGGTGGCTGGCGCAAAAGTACCACGACCTGCAGATAGAAGGGCGCGTCGTTAAAGAGCTGCACGAAGGGGACGACCTGAACACTTCTTCAGACAACCAGATGCTGTCGTTGCTCTATCTGAAGCTGGGCCTTCCAATCCGTCACCGGACGCAGCCGGATCGCGGCAGTTTTCGTGACCGGCATGGGCTAGAAGGAGCACCATCTGCGTCAGACAAGGCACTGGAATACGCACTTGCAGAAGACGCGGCACCCGGTACCTGGCAGCGTACCCTTCTGGAGACTCTGAGAGAGATTAAGACTCTGGAGACCAGATTCAGCTACTACTACCGTCCGTACCCGCTTTGGGTACACGAGGACACTGGAAGGATTCACCCCCAATTCCTTAACTGCGGTACCAATAGCCGCAGGCCGACATCTACAGGCCCGAATGCGTTACAGGTCGCCAAGGGAAAGATCCGTACAATCTTCCTACCGATGGAAGAAGACCATATCCTGGTTGTGCCTGACTTCTCCGGGCAGGAGCTACGCATAACAGCCTCTGAGTCTAAAGACCCCGTCCTTATGGACGCCTTCCTGGGAGAGTTCCCTAAAGATGTCCACTCCCTGACAGCGTCTTCATTTGCTGCGGCCATGGTAAAGCGTCTTTACCCGGACCTGGTTGAATACATCGATTACGATGCGTCTGGAAAACGCATGACTTACGAGTGCTTCGATGAATGGTTAAAAGCCAGCGATCCAGAAGATGAAGACTTCCGTAGTGCCGCTAAATGGATACGAAACAAACGGGCGAAGGCGGTCAACTTTCTGACGACGTATCTAGGCACGGCCTCAACCTTGTCTACAGACCTACTGATCCCTCAGACAGAAGCACAAAGTCTTCTGGATTCCATGTTTGACCTGTATCCGCGGTTGCGTGAATTTCAAGAAGAGATCCGGGAGTTAGCGGCCAAACAGGGCTACGTCAGATCGGCATTCGGCTCAGTTCGACACGCGCAGGAAGACTTGCTCAGTTCTGACTACGGTCTTTCTTCCAGGGTACACCGGCAACTGGTTAACTACTTGTCCCAGGGCTGCGGGGCAGAGATCCTTAAAGTCGTCATGCGTGAGATTGCCAGAACCCGGTTACTGGAAGAGACTGAGTCCTATGTTATAGGTCCTGTTTACGATGAACTGGTTACCTCTGTCCCCCTCTCTAAGGTGGTTGAGTACTGCCCCCGCCTGCAAAAGATCATGGACCTTACCCCTCCAGGCCACGCAGTACCTATGGTATCTGAATTCAAGCTCGGGTTTACCTGGGGAGACTTGGTAGAAATAGGGACCGATACCTCAGAAGAAACCATTCTCAAGGCAGTTGCAGAAGCCAGGGAAAAGGTGTCGAAATGACTGACATTAACGACATAGAGCTACTGCCTTCACAGAAAACGGTGTTTGATCAGTTGTGTGACTTCTGCCTTAACAGTGACGCTCAGTTCATAACGGTTGAAGGTTCTGCCGGGACTGGAAAAACGACGGTCATTACCAAAATGGTAGGGGAGATAGGCAGGCAAAAAGCCGTAGCCTTGACGGCCCCAATGCATAAGGCAAAGAACGTCCTAAACCGCATGGCCTATGAATGTTCGGCCCCTGTAGCAGACATCCGAACAATCTATTCCATGCTTGGCCTTAAGCCCTCTTCTGATGGCGAAATCAGGGAAATCGTACAAGGTAACAGGGGTAAATGGGAAGGGATTGACATCATCTGCCTGGATGAGTCCAGTCAAGTCAACCAAGCCTTATACCGTAAGATTATAGAAGTCGTTGAGGGGTCCAAGTATAGCGACCAGCCACTGAAGGTAATTTTTATCGGGGACAGGTTACAACTCCCACCGGTAGGAGAAGAGGCCTCTTTAATCTTCTCTGAGGCAGAGCATCAGGTCCTAAAACTGACAGAGACCACGCGCTTTACAGAAGGTAACCCGATCATAACCTTAGCCCAGCATTTACGTGACTGCATTTTGTCAGGTGGTAAGGAGTACCCAACCTTGTGCACGAATAAAGGTACCGACGGGGAGACCGGTATCTACGTCATGCCGAAAGAGAAGTTCAAGGCGTGGCAACACCAGGGATTTAAGAGCCCTCGCTACGAGGCCAATGCAGACTTATTCAGGACCGTTGCCTGGAGAAACGCTACTGTCAGGGGTTATAACTCAGGCATCCGTAAGGCAATCTACGGAGATAAGCTGGCAGACCCTTTCATGATTGGAGAAAAAGTCCTGGCCGCGGGCCCTGTCATGGCCATGGAACCAGGAATGGGTATAACAGAAGATGCCGATATCGTTATGTCTACTGATGCTGAGGGATGGATCATCAGTATTACAGAAATGACGCACCCGTTTATCCCGCGGGAATACGGCCAGTTTAAAGTCTATCGACTGGAAATTGGAGGGGGAGAAGAGGGGGTCATTGACGCCTACATGCTGCACCCTGACAGCGAGAGAGACTTCCGTAACAAGCTGAACGAGCTATCCAGCCGGGCCAAGAAAGAGAAGCGCCTGTGGCGGGCATTCTGGGGTCTGCACAATATGGTCGCAGATATCAGGCCTGCCCATGCCATCACTGCGCACCGATCGCAGGGGTCTACATACAAGAACTGCTTTGTTGATGTAGACGACATTATGGCCAACTGGAACACAGTAGAAGCCCTGAAGTGTTTATACGTGGCGGCTACTAGGGCATCCCATAACCTCATGTTAAGGGTAGATTGATATGAAGCCAATTTACGAAAAGATGACAAATGCTCAGCTTGGGGCACACTTAGAGAAAAAGATACAGGGTGCCTTGACTGGGTTAAAAAGGGAGAATAATCAGCACCTTTTATCTCATCGGTTTTATGACACAAAGTCTGCCGGGTCTTTCCTGCCGGAACAGCCAGCCGACTATCTTATCGGATCGCCCACCGGGGCTTATCTGCTAGAGGCTAAGGCCTCTTTCCGTAAAGAGTCCCTGGCCGCGTGCTTATCAAATGCCGTAAGCGGAGGGCAAGCGGTCCATGCAAAACTGTGGTGCCGGACAGGACCAAACAATAAGTCCCTATTTGTCTTCTTCTGCGCACAAACAGAGATTGTAGAGATTTGGGACGGGGCATTAGTTGCAGATACCTTCATCCAATCGGGAGCCCGGCTGTCCAGGGCAGACGTTATGGGCTACGGGAGTCTGTCTAAGCTAAAAGACCTGCTACGGAGGGCTCTGCTATGAAACTGAGGATATTCTCAGACCCGCATATAGGGGTCAACCGGCAAGCCAATACCTCGACTGCGTCCAGGAAGAAGATTATGCAGCGAGCCTATGACACAACGATGGCCTGCCTATCCAGGCCTGACGAACAAGGTATCTGCGGGGGCGACTTATTCGATAAGTACCGAGTCGATCCGGGAAGCATGCTGCAGGCTATGCAGGTTCTGGATCGGTGCTTTCTATGCCTCTCTGGAAACCATGACACTATAAACGATAAGGATGCCATGGGATCTCTTCAATTTCTGTCCCATGTCGCACAGACCCAGGTCTGTGCGGCTCCTTACGGAAAGGCCCACTTTGAAACTTTCCTCGTATCTTCAACCAGGGTCTATGCCATTCCACATGTCACTACCCAGGCACTGTTTGAACAGGCACTGGAAGAAGTCTATGAGGAAGCACAAAAAGATAAGTCCCTATACAAGCTGCTGTTCCTCCACTGTAACTTCGACTACCCAGAGGAAAGGCTCAGCGGGGCTGAGTTAAATCTGACCAGGGACGATGCCGAGGCATTGATCGAGGATTGTGGGTTAACCGTTTTGATTGGCCACATGCATACCCCTGCCGACCACTACGACGGCAAGTTAAGGATCATAGGCTCTACTACCAATACGGGGTTTGCAGACCTGTCGGATAAGCGCACATTACTCTATGACACGGATACAGGAGAGTTTCAGTCCGAAACGCATTGGAGGTTAAAAGACCATGCGTTAACACTGGATGTGCATTCTCTCACGCCTGAGGCATTAGACCAGATCCCGGCACAGACAGAATTTCTTACATTAACTGGAGAGGTAGAACCAGACGGTATCTTTGCCCTGTCCACCCTCCATAAGCACTGCTGGGATGAACTACCTAACCTCCTGGCCTTACGAGACACAACTACCTTGGTTACCGGAGAACCCGTTACCGTGGGCACAGATGACATAAGAACGACCCAGACCTTTGGTCAGTTCCTGCAAGCCAGGATACCGGACGAGGATATGAAGGCGTTGTTTAAGGAGGTACAAGACTATGTTGCGTAGTCTACATCTAAAGGGTTTTAAGAAACACGCAGACCTGGGCATCAAACTAGACCCCGGCCTGAACTATATCGTAGGCCCCAACTATTCAGGTAAGTCTTCTATCCTGCATGGGATTCTGTTCGCCTTAGGTGGAGTAGCGGCAGTTCCTGGTGGGTCCGAGGTTGCTTTTGGGTGGCACAGTAAGAAGACCCGCGTGCAGTTATCGTGGGGAAACGATGAGGTTATCAGAACCAAGAGTTCCGGGGGTACGGAGTTGTTTGGTCCAGAAGGGTCAGTTGCCTCAGGCATTACCGCGGTCAATAAACGGCTAACAGACATGTTCGGCATGCCGGCCAAGGATCTGATGAAGGTCATCTATGCTGAGCAAGGCAGTACTGCGTCATTGGTTTCAGAGATGGGAGAAGGAGAAGTCAATCGTTTGATAGAAACTATCAGCGGGGTACAGGATGTGGATACCTACCTGAAAACCATTTCCAGTCTTAGGGCTCAGGTAAAAGGTTCCCTTGCGACCTTGGCAGCTGCGCCAGACCAGCCCTCTAAGGAGCGGCTCGAGTCCCTGGTAGCTACGACTACTGAAGAGTATAAAATTAAAGGGCTGGAGCTAGCCCAGGAAAAAGAAACCTTGCAGAAGGTATCAGCTGAAGTAGATACCTTGGATGCTCAGTATACGGAGGCTGTGGCAGCAGAGGCTGCAGTTGAGCGCGTCCGTACCCTGAGAGCTAAGATAGAGCAGCTTACGGAGCAGAAGGAATCCGTACCCTGGGAAGCCGAGATCTCAGAAACAGACGTATCAGCCGCTAAAGCGGCAGCTGAAGACGCTCAAAACAGCAGCGTCAGGCTTGGGGAAGCCTTGAGAGCGTACGCAGTCTATGCCAACTCAATAACCTCCGCAGAAGAGGAGGTAGCCAGGCACCAGGCTGAGTGTCTCTCAGACGCAGACTTGAAAACTATACGCGCCGTTGCAGACCAGCTTAAGACGGAAGAAAAAGAGTTAGCTACTGAAGTCGCCAGAGTAAACAAGGAAGATGCTGGTCTCAGGGCAGAGCTTAATACCAAACGCGCACTACTCTCAGACAAAGCCTGCCCCACTTGCGGCCGAGCGTATGAGGGGAGTGACGAAGAACTGGATATCCTCCAGGCAGAGGTTGATGCGGTTGCGAATAAGTTAGAGCAGCTGGGCGTAGAGAAACAGGAATATTCAAAGGAAGTCGCGTCCTTGAGGGAGCAACTGAGTGCCGCAGAACGGAACGTTTCCTCAGCCCTTGCGGCACGACAAGCTAGAGAGAGTGCGGTCAGTAGGTTAAACGACCTGAAAAAGGTTCCACGTGAAACAGTCACCCAAGAAGAGTATCAGGCTTCTCTGGCTCAGGCCGAGAAGGCAAAGGACCACTATCACGACATCCATACGCTGTACCTTGCTTGGATAAAGTGTGTCGATTTTCACAAGCACATGGACAAGAACATTGCTGATACCCAGGATGCCTTGCGAGGGTACGAAGAGGAGTTATCAAGATACGGCCGCGTAGGGGACTCAGAAGCCGTTCTCCACGCCAGACAAGCAGCCGTAAAGCGACACAAGCAAGCCTACAACCAAGTAAACGCATTAGGTATAGAGGTTTCCAGGCTTGAGCAAACTATAGAACGGTACCAGCAGGACCTGGACCGGGAACTACGCAGGCTTGGTCAGGTAGCCCAACTGACCAACCGGGATGCCGGTCTGGGCCGCCTGAGGACGTTTCTAATGGATAACAGAGCCAGGTTCCTGGAAGGAATTTGGAGCAAGGTCCTGACCTACGCTTCCCAAGTCATGAGCGTTACGACGGGCGGCATCCTGCAGGAGTTATCCAGGGTAGACGGGTCCTTCAGATACAGAGAGGAAGGGTCAGACAAGTTCCGCCCCCTGGCCGCAGCGTCAGGCTCACAAAAGTCCATTATCGGAATAGGCCTGAAGTTGGCCCTGGCAAAAGCCCTGCCTTGTGGTATCGACTTCATTCTGTTGGACGAAGCCACCGCAGACATGGACGCTGTCCATTCTGCCGCCCTGATGAAATACCTTGAGGGGTGTGGCATGCAAGTCGTAAGCGTTACACATAACCAGGAAGACCTGGCCGTGAGTGCTAATGTAATTCAACTCGGAGGATAATGATGGACAATCAACATAGGTATATTGATGGGTACAGAGAGCTGGACGAAAGCGAGATCGCTTTCATAAATGAGATCAAGATGCGCGGGCGGGAACTGAATAAGCTAATCCATCTTCTACGGACTACTGAGAAAGTCGCAATAGACCCGCGGTGGTTGGAGGAAGGGGAGATGGATCTCCAAAAAGGCCTGATGGCTCTAACTAGGGCAGTAGCTCAGCCACGTACGTTTTAGTTTACCCTTAGCGGGACACGGTGATGTCGTGCATTTCCTTCGATGTCAACGTGTCTCGCACAGACTCCAGCTCGACTCTCAAGGTTGAGTGTAATCCTGGCAGTTTCTCCGCTGCTTCAGTTAGAACTGAAATTCTGGCAGGGGTAAGCTCAGTCTGGAATAGCAGAAACTCATCCAGATCGGAGGCCCAATAATTACCCATGGCCCCGCCAGTGTCTGCTTCAGCACCAATAAACGCATGATCTGTAGCAGCTACCGTCATGGCCTGGGTACCGCTGATCTCCAGAACATCATTCACATACAAAGCGAAGTCCCCGGTCCCCTTGTCATACGTAAAAAAGAAATGGAGGACGTCTCCTGGGCTAAATACAGTTGTACCTGATCCTGTGAATGATCCGTCTGCCAGGTTTAAGTAGGCTTTGGAGTTGTCTCCGGAGTTGACCCCGATTAATAATCTGTTTGTCCTGCTTGCATCGCTCTGGTTGATGCCAAACCAACAAACTAACCCAGACGGAGAGACAGGGTACGTTGCTTTTACCGCTACCGTAAATCCAGTTGCAGCGCTGTTTAGGTAGTCTGCCCAGTCATCGTTCTGTAAGTAGGATGTGGTACCTAATTTTATTGCTTTACCGGTACCTATGACCAACCCACTAAGCCCGTACGTAATCGTGCCAGAAGGGACCCCGTCTCCATAAGCCCCGATCGCATTAGCTAGCGTACCGCTGGATTCATCCATCTTTAAGCGGACGTAAGGGCTGTCTGCTGCAACCTCATCCTCATACTGATACAGGTTCAAGTTAGCATTAGCCAGGAATTCATTGACCATTAGTCCCTGGATTTTCGGTCCACTAAACGACGTAAACAGCAAGAAACCCAGGCTGCCTCTAAGTCCCCCTACTGGCGCGGGAGTATCATCTATTGAGAGTACGTTGTAACACCCGCCATAGCTGGTTCCATTGGTACCATTAAAGTCGTTGAAAACCCCTACGCTGAGGTTTTCATAAACCTTAACACCGTTTACATAAAGCCGAACCCAGCCGGCCTGCCCGTCTACCAGGCACCCCACCATAGTAGGCTCATCGGCGTTAATGTACGTTGCTGCCGTGACGGTTTCTACCTTACTGCCGTTTGTAGGGTCTTGAATCCAAACTCCGAACTGACCTCCGTGTAGGCCAAAAAAGAACCCACGAGTATACCCACCGTCCTGCACAATGCACCGGGTACCGGTAAGGTCTGTATCAAACTGGACTACAGCCATAACGCCTGCGTCGTCGCCTGCGACCATGTTTATGTCGGTCTTCCCTATATAATCCCCTACTGCAGGGAGGCTGATACTGCGAGTACTCTCTTTTAAAAGTAGTTTCGTTGCATCAAAAGAAGCGGTGCCGTACAACGTCCGGTCTTTGGTTCCTGGATTTCCCCCTAAGTCCTCAATAACTCCTGGGATAACTTCGTCCATGTTGTATAGCGCATGGTAGCCTACAAACCCTGCACTGATAATGGACTCCTGCAGCGGTCTGGACTCTTCTACCAACTCGTAACTCGTACCCGTGAGGCCAGTTTCGTTAACCAGCTCCAAACCCCCGT
>RRYU01009859.1_pt1 | contig 32778 bp, 20 predicted proteins | sample 2162651 | NCBI WGS metagenome assembly RRYU01 (sample SAMN10267283, study PRJNA491782) | microbial mat metagenome | isolation source: biomat in the production well | place: Japan: Minami-Kanto gas field, natural gas well KTG3 | collected 2017-06 | reverse complement strand
AAATCTGCTTTGATAGTGTGCATTAGTATCGGTCGATATGTCTATAGAATGACGCAACGTAATATACGTATGTACAGTATCTTTCAGAATTTGATATTACCCCAGCATAATCGCCAGCAAAGCCATGCCGAACAATACCTGCAGTACCACCGAAGCCACCTGCAAGAGTCGTGACCCAAACGGTGTACGCGTATAAACATACAGTCCCACAATGAGATTAAGCAAAATCAGCAGAAGCGCAGCCAGAGGAAAAAAAAGCAGTTGGTAGCGCGGACGTAGCTCGGTGATCTGTCCAGCCGCATCGAAGCGCATACCGATAACCGGGGCCAGATCGGGGTAGCCCGTGGCCAGGATACCCAGCAAAGCCAGATTCAGCCCTACAGCAATCACCAGGCCCCAGCGTACCACACGGTCGTTCCAGAACGCATAGGAAAACAGACGCCCCGTCTCAACCATTGCTGCCAGCGGCTTAACCACACCGAGTTTACGTCGCTGTTCCAGATCCTGAACAAAAGCATCCTGACTGCGGGGGGAGATAGCGTATGCTATCTCGTCGGTTTGCAATATCAGCGCTTTTGCCGGTTGTCGCGTTGAAAACAGATACAGCGGCCCCCCCTCGGCAGTACGACCACGCCCCCAATAATAGCCAATTCCCTGGAACACACGCCAGGGCATATGCGCACCGGGAACACCACTATCGATACGTTCAATCTGCGAGAGGGGAATAACTGCGCGATTGCCCAACCAGCAGACATAGACACCATTGCGGTCAATCTCATAGTAGAGCGTAAAGGCAGCAGTCACACGATAGGCCAGCCAGCCAGCCACCAGCAAAAGCGCCACGACTCCTAGCAGATCCCGATAGAGACTGAGATTAATCACCCAGGTATCGGGTGATCCCATCAATACGCCCAGGATTCGATTAAGCAGAAGACCGATCCCGGTTAGTGCAAGCAGCACTAAAACCAGACCGATCCAGAGACCTGCAGCAAATTTTGGTTTCCAGCGTCGCATAGACTAAGGTAAAATAGCCGTTCCGGTTGCTGCGGGCGTAGCCTCCTCATCGGCAGGCGTGGCAGTCGATACAGGTGTCGCACTATTATCCTCCTCCTCAGGCGGAGATGTTGGCAACACTGGCCCGACCTCATCATCAGGTAGCGCAGGTAGCTCGGTTGGCATAGACGTAGGCGGCATCGTCGGCATAGGCGTAGGCGGCCCGGGTAGGAAAGTCGGCACAGGCGTTTCAACCGGCAGTACAGTTGGCACCGGCACAGTTGCGGTTGGTTCAGGGAAACGCTGCACAACAAACTTCTCGCGTTGCTCCTCGAGCCAGGCAGTATAGGCCTCGGCGCGAGCAACAGATAGTTGTTCCTCGCGGGTTGACACCTCGCGATCCGTCACCTGTATGATATGCCAGCCAAACGGCGAACGCACCGGTTCGCTGATCGCATCGCCTTCGAGTGCAAAAGCGCCCTCGACAAAAGCCGGAACATACGTACCACCGCTATCAGCCAGGCCCTCACGATTGAAAAAGCCCACATCACCGCCGGTATCACGTGATCCCGGATCGTCCGACACCTCGGCGGCCAGTTCAGCAAAATCGGCCCCATCGCGCAACCGGGCCACAACATCCTCTGCCTCGGCCAGACGTGCGGCAAACGCAGCATCACGTTCTGCCTGCGGAGCAGTTTCTGGCACATCGACCTGCAGCAAAATATGGCGCGCCTGAACGCGATCCGGCTCTTCGCTGGCGGTAAAATCATCTTCAGGAACCAGCGCCTCTTCAACCTGCTGCTGATACAACTGTTGGCGGGTTTGCTGGTCAAGCGCTATCCTGAAATCCTCTTCGCTCAAACGAGGATTCAAACCAGCCAGTTCTACCTCTGTGGTATAGCGTTCAAACAGATCGCTGATAATCTGAGGCAACTGTTCATTTGCCACACTAACCTCTGGCGTAGGAGGTGGTGTCGCAGTGGAGGCCGGGGTTTCAGTGATTGTAGGCGTCACGGTCGGACCGCCCGGTGTCATGGTCGGTGACGGTATGGCGGTGGGTGGTAGAGTGGCAGTTAAGGTCAACGTCTCTGTGGCAGTAATAGGTGGCACAGGCAACACCGTACCAGTCAGCGCCTCGGTTGACGTCAACGGCGGGGGCGGCAAAAAGATCTGCCCCAACTCATAGGCCAGGGTTTGATTCACCTGGCCATCACTCACAGAAATATCCATATCGGCGGCACCCAGTTCCGTCAGGCGCGCATTCTGCCACGAAGTGACAACCTGCTCGTCGATCGGTGCTGCCGGGTCACCAATATCGGCAATCTGCTGATTAAGCGCGGGGGTCTGACCACTAAATTGCGCACTAATCTGAGGATTATCGGCGAACAATGCCTGAAACTGAAGATTCTGCGCAATCTGCTGAGCCAGAGAATACCGTTGTTGCTGCCAGTAGTCACGGCGTGTCAGTACCATATCGCCAACCTGAGCAATCGGGCGACTGGGCAACCAGACCTGTGAACGAAACACGCCGACTAACAGAACCAGCACAACCAGACCAATTGCGCCGCCCACAAATGCAATCACCAGACGCTGACGTTGCTCTTCACGACGTTTTTTTGACAGAGTACGGCGCGATGGTGTATGCATACCAGCAGACTGAGTTGACTTAGCATCGCTGGCTGAAGACGTACCTGATTTCCGTTTGCGTGATGATTTCTGAGATGAGTCAGACATATTTATCCTGCAGCATTACAACCCCACGACACGAGACATTAGACATGGTTCACGATTACTGTACCGGGTATCGATCTGGCGGTGTGCTGCGCCGCCGCGTGACACCGCCGAATCGTCTCCCTCTCCCCTGGAAGGGGAGGGGGTGGGGTATCCTCGATGTCACAGCATCGTGGTAAAAAACCTACCCCTGTGAGCTGCCCCATCTCCCTCAGGGAGATGGGGGGATATGGGGCATCGTGGCGGCACACGCTGCGCGTGTGCCGCCACGATGCCCCGTTCAACTCCCCCGCCCCGTGCAGGGGCGGGGGGTGGGGTGACTCATGCGACCAATTTGCCTGTGAATGGTACAGTAAAATTGGTCAATCTGAAACCATGTCTTAAAATGGAATATCCTCATCGCCAATATCGGGAGGTGCGCCATACCCACCCGACCCACGATACGGCGGATCTGGCGTCTCACTCTGAGTATCGTAGGTATGGCTCTGCTCGCGGGTCGAACGACTATCGAGGATAATCATATCGTTGGCAACCACTTCAGTTTTATAGCGCGTCTGACCACTCTGATGATCTTCCCATGAACGTGTTTGCAGGCGACCCTCAAGATAGACACGTGCGCCTTTAACAAGGTACTGATTACAGATCTCGGCAAGTTTATTCCAGGTGACAATACTAAACCATTCAGTCTCTTCGCGTGGATCACCATTACTATCTTTCCACTGACGACTGGCAGCAACGCGAAATGTTGTCACCGGACTTCCACTGGGCGTAAAACGCATCTCTGGTTCAGTGCCCAGGCGACCAATAATCATCACCTTATTCAAATCTTTGGCCATTGTCTGCTCTCCTGTGTCACCTCATCATTTTTTACTCTTCATTATCATATGGATCATCGTCAGTGTTATGGTCAGTGTTATGGTCAGTGTCAGTGTCATCAACACTAACCGTCGCCAGATCGCTTTCCTCCACAACCTCATCGGCATCGGCAACATCTGGCAGGGGAGCAGAACGACGATTGCGCTCGACCAGCATGACCAGATAGCGCAGAACCGAGTCGGTCAGCTTGAGCGTCCGTTCCAATTCAGTAATTTTAGACGCCCCTACAGTAAAGTGGAGCAAAACATAGAAGCCTTCATTAAAACTACGACGGCTCGCCTCGCCACCAGCGTAGGCGCGGATAGGATAGGCCAGCTTGCGTCGCCCCCAGGGCGGCCCCTGGTACACTGACGTAACTACGCCCCCTTCGGTCTCTATGGTATTCTGGATACGCTGGATAATTGCAGCGACTTCTTCATCACCGCTGTGGAGAGGACTGATGATAAATACTAACTCGTAATCTCGACGGCGTTCGCGCACTTTTTCCTCCTGTGGTATGTGCCCTACTCGATGAACTGTTGCCCTCTCTTTAAAAAAGAGAATCGCCTGACGGCGGCGCGGTGCCGTACAGCATGACAGCAAGGTAGAGCAGAAAGATATTATTTTATATAGCTGTTCTCAACAGCAGGTGATTATAGCATGTCTGGTAGCCTGCCGCAAACGCTAAAGCAGAGATATATGTCTACGATCAGGCAAAATGCCGCTCACAGAGACACAGCCACACAGAGGATGTGATGTATGGATATACTTACACAAGCGGCGAATGTTATCTTTATGCCAGAACTTCCCCCCAGACACACACACGATTGCGGCCACTCAACTTGGCCTGATAGAGAGCCTGGTCGGCCTGGTGAATCAAGTGGGCCAGTTTCAGTCCATTCGATACATAGCTGGCTGCAACGCCCATACTCACCGTAACAGAAAGGTTACCTCGTTCACAAGGAATATACGTCTGTGCAATAAGCAACCTCAACCGTTCGGCAATCTGTCGGGCATCTTCCGCGCCAGTCTGGGGCAACAGCACAACGATCTCTTCGCCACCATAGCGCCCACTTATATCATGCATACGCATGCTTGCTCGACACTGTGCCGTCACTCCACGCAATACTTCGTCGCCTATCAGATGCCCATAGGTATCATTGATACGCTTAAAGTTGTCAATATCCAGCATAATGACCGATACTGCATCGCCCGAGCGACGTGTGCGCTCGATTTCTTTCTCTGCCAGATCGAAAAACAGCCGCCGATTGTAGAGACCGGTCAGAGGATCAATGGTGGCAAGTTTCTGGATTTCCGTAAACAGACGCGCATTCTGAAGCACAATCGTGGCCTGTTGTGCAAACAGGCACAGTAGTTGTTCATCGGTTGACTTAAAACGTTGGCCGGGATGACTACTACCAATGCCGATCACACCGATACATTCATTCCCCGCCAGCAACGGCACCAGCATAACGGCCTTTAATAGGCATGTCTTGCCGGTATGTGTATGAACTGGACAGGATGCATAATCATTGAAGATCAGCGGTTGGTGTCTATGCGCAACCAGGCCCAGCGTATCGATATCCAGAGCCTGGCAGACGCAAAGGGTGTCCTGCATGAGGTTGAGTGACAGAGTTATACGCAGGTGCCGGGTCTGTGGTTCATAGAGCGCTAACTGGCCACAGGTTGCACCAGCCAGTTTAATTGCCTGTTCCAGAATAACATGGATCAGGGTTGTGATATCCAGAACGGCTGACATTTCATTCATGGCGGCGCGAAGCAATTCGAGATGCATGGTGGTTGCCTGCAATTCAGATGTGCGTTCCTGAACGCGTTGTTCCAACTCGTCGCGTGAGTGAGCCAATTCTTTTTCCGTCTGACGGAGTTTCTGAATCAGGCACGACAAATCCTCAGCCTCTTTCAAGCGTCGTTCGCCACACTCCCTGGCAAGATTCTGATAATAGGCAGCCTCTCGTTGGGCTTGCGCGAGCTGCTCAACCAGATTTTCGGTTATTATCGTTTCTTCGCGCATGATCTCATCTTTCTGCCAGCACGAGTAAAACACCGGTCCAGTCGAGACCTCTGCTGCGGCCTAGCAGGGGCGCCACTTCAACACCGGAATAGAAGCCTAACAGGGGGACGTGATACTGATTCATGACGGCCTGAATTTCCGCCGCTTCCTCGGTAAGGGTATCCGAAATAGCTGCTGCTCTGCCAGCACAGTCAATGTACAACGCCAGGCGCGGAGTATGGCCAGCTTGCGCAATCCGCCGCATGAGTGTACTGGCGTTGTCTCTAGCCGAGTCAATCATCATCTGACCATCACGCAGCATGAACAGGATCTCCATACCTTGCTTTAGATCCGGCTCAAAGAGGGCTACCCCTTCACCATCGTGCGCCACACCAAGTAGCAGGCGGGTGACAATGCTATCTTCCTGGTAGTGGCTAAATTTATCACCATAATTCACCCCGATAGCGAGGCGCTTCAAGGGCAGTTGCGTCTGCCAGTTGCGGTCGCCGTAGACATTGTTAATCACATCGACAATGGGTTTCCCATCGATTTCGTAGATAACTGAGTCGCGCATGCGTGTGATTGTATGGTAGATGCCATCTTTCGGCATGCATCCATGCATAATCTGCACATAGGGTTCCAGATTGCCGCCTAACAGCGATCCCACCACACACTGGTTCCCTACAAAGGAACCACAGAACTGTCTGGTTGAGCTAAATAGCAGATCACCCATGACCCCGCCACCCACAATAGCTGTGCCTGGCTGTAACATAGTTTCGATACCAGCAATAAGTAAGGGGGAGGCATTCATAACTGGTGGAGTGGTTGGCGTGGGCGGGGTTTTAACCGAGTCATAGAACATCAGCAACAGCTTGCCGGCTGCCCCGTTTGAAAGATGCGTTCCCAGATTACGTCCAGCCTGGTATTCATCTTGATCCAGGCTCCCTGCCATGGCAAGACGCTGCCATGTATCGTCTAGTTGAATGATAGCCGCACCAGCCGTACAACCATCATATGCCAGTTCATTGTTGGTAATAATCCCGATAGCCGAGCCACCGATGATTGGCACAGTACTAAACCTCGGTGTGGATCGTATGCCGTTGAAGAACTCTTCAGCATCACACTGGCCCGAACAGAAGGCCAACACCAGGTTAGGTACTTCAATATTACCATGTATTAGCGCCTGTTCTACGATCTGTTTTCCTGCCTTATAAGCGTGCTGGGAATTACAAAATCCTATACCAACTTTCATGGGTTTGCCTCTATTTCTTTCTATTGCGGAACGTACGCGGTGGCTATTCAAGCCGGGTATGCGATACGAATAAATGATATGCTTCGCCTGCGGCAGCAGAGAAAGTACCACACCGTTCTACCCTATTCTTTCATGATACATAACATATATGCAGGAAAGTAAGTAGACAAATAGAGAGGTTGTGGAAAGATTACGAGCAGAATAATTGATAGAGGAAGAAGCTGTAGCAGACTTCCGTCATCGCGGAGGACGATCAGTGTCGTACCTGGCCCATGCATCAGGCGCTCTTTGCGCAGGAATGGTAGCATTGGTCACAAAAAAATCGCCGCGATGCCTGCCTCGACCGACCGAAATGCTTTTGTAATAAACTGCATCAAGTACAGATAAACCTGCTTATGTTGAGAAAACCGATGTTTTCACAGATTTCTCAACGATTTCTCTGCATACACCCCCTTGCACAGGAATATCCTTTTTAGCATACTATACGATGAGAGTATAGCACAATCCGAACGTCTGTCCAAGCGTATACTGAAGCAGGCTCAAGCTGGGGTGTTCCTCCCACCGCTGAAGCGGGTGGGTTTCCCGCCCTGAAGGGTAAACATTTATGAATGCAAGCACTGCCCATAGACACATCTCCACGCAATGTATACCATCCAGGGGTACACCAGCACAAGCTCCACGGATCAGAGCGATTCGCAGCAGCTTTTCGTATGGTGGCGGTTGGAGTAGTATGCCATTTTTTTCAAACCGCACATAGGAAAGGATCAGAACAATGATATCGTACACTGGATCACAAACTGACACATCTGATGACCTGGCCCACCTGCGCCAGCACATAGCTCATCTGGAGAAGGAAAATGTGCGCCTGCACCAGCGCATTGAGCGCGACCAGCCGTTCTTTTTGCGTGGGCCGCTGGTCTTTTTTACCTGGCGCTGCGCCGACAGCTGGCCCGTGGAATATGTATCTCCGAATGTAGCAGCCCTGCTGGGCTATCAGGCCGACGATTTCATCAGCGGTCGTGTACCCTATGGCACGGTAGTCCACCCCGATGACCTGCCACGCGTCGCTGCCGAAGTGCAGACCTATAGCGCCGAAGGGCGCGAGACATTTGAACAGGAATACCGGTTAATCCATGCCAACGGCGACACGCGCTGGATCTACGATTTTACTGTCGTCGTGCGCGATACCCAGGGCACTATCACTCACTATTATGGCTATATCCTCGATATAACCAGCCGCAAGCAGCAGGAAGAAGCCCTGCATATGGCCAATCAGCGCATCGAACACTTTCTTGAGGCAACGCCGCTTGCTACAATCGAGTTCGATCGCACCGGGATTATTACGCGCTGGAACACCAGTGCCGAGCGTATCTTTGGCTGGACAGCATCAGAAGCATTGGGACATGACATGCTGTCCATGGTGGTAACGCCGTTCCAGATCAATGAGATTGAAGATATTCACGACCAGACGCTCACCGAGCAGATCACCAGCAACCGGAATGATAATCTGACCCGAGACGGGCACACGATCACCTGCCAATGGTATAACACCGTGCTGTACGATGACGATGGCCATGTACTCAGCGTGCTGGCGCAAGCTGAAGATATTACCGAGCAGGTACGTCGGGAAGAAGAACTACGCCTGTTCAAAACGCTGGCCGATAATGCCCCAGATGGTATCGCAGCCAATACGATGAATGGTACTATCAGCTATGCCAATGCCAGCTATCAGGCGATGCACGGCTATGGCGCAGATATCGTTGGAATATCACACCAGAACTTGATCCCTGAGCTTGCCGAACTACAACCAGCCCTCCAGAGCCTGCGGGAAATCGGTGCCTGGCAGGGTATGATTACCCACCAGCGACGCGATGGTAGCACGTTTCCAGTGATGGCATCGGTGTTTACTATCTATAATGAAGCAGGATATCCTATCGCCCTGGCCGCCATTGATCGTGATATCACGCAACAGCAGCAAGCCGATCAAGAACGCACCGACTTGCAACAACAGGTTATCGACGCACAACAACTGGCTATTCAGCAACTCTCTGCCCCGCTCCTACCGATTGCCGATCATATCGTTGCCCTCCCGCTGATCGGCAGTATCGACACCTGGCGCGCACAGCAGATTATGCAGACTTTGCTTGATGGGATTGCAAAGCATCGGGCAACGATGGCAATTGTCGATATCACCGGAGTACAGGTGGTCGATACGCAGGTCGCCCAGACATTGATCCAGACAGCTCAGGCAGTGAAGCTGTTAGGTGCCCAGGTTGTGTTGACCGGCATTCAACCCCAGATTGCTCAGACGCTGGTGCATCTAGGGATCGACTTGCACGGTATTGTCACTCGCAGTACCTTACAGGCTGGTATAGCCTATGCTCTAAATGAAAGGAAAGGAAGATGAGTAGTCTGACTTGTGAAGGCTTACAGGCCGAAAACAAGATATTGCAACAACGCGTGGCGGAACTAGAAGCGGCCCTGGCTCAGTCGCAGCAAGAACAGCGACTTCATATTATGCTGGATACAACAACCGATTGGGCCTGGGAAGTGGATGCCAGTGGCGTATATACGTATATCAGCCCCAACATTGCAACCATTCTGGGCTATACCCCCTGTGATATTGTGGGCAAAACACCGTTTGACCTGATGCCGCCAGAGGAAGCCGAACGAGTCATCGCGATCTTTGGATCACTGGCAGCCGACCAGCAGCCAATCCCGTTGCTCGAAAATGTCATAATCCACCGCGATGGCCATCGCCTGATAATGGAGACCAGCGGCACGCCTTTCTATGATCAGAATGGTAGCTTCTGTGGCTACCGAGGAATTGATCGCGATATTACGCAACGCAAGCAGGCCACGATCGAACATGACCAACTCTTTACCCTGACGCCGGATCTGATCTGTATTGCCGGGTTCGATGGCTACTTTAAACGCCTGAACCCTTCCTGGTCGCGGGTGTTGGGGTGGTCCGACGATGAACTGTATGCCAGGCCGTTCCTGGATTTTGTGCATCCTGATGATCTTCAGTCTACTATCGATGCCGCCCAGACGCTCTCTGCGGAACAACCGGTCATCGCCTTTACCAACCGCTACCAGTGTAAAAATGGTTCCTACCGCTGGATCGAATGGGTGTCCACATCTGTGGCTGAGCAGCAGCGTATCTATGCCGTGGCGCGTGACATCACCGAGCGCAAGCAGCAGCAAGAAGCCCTCCAGGAAACCCGGCAGTTTCTGCAACTTGTCATCGATAACATCCCTCAGGCTATTTTCTGGAAAGATCGCGCCCTCACCTACCTGGGATGCAACCGCTATTTTGCCGAGGCAGCCGGGCTTGCCAGCCCGCAGGATATTATTGGCACAGACGACTTTGCGATGCCCTGGATTGAGCATGCCGAGCAGTATCGAGCAGATGATACTCAGGTTATGGTCACCGACACACCTGTGTACAATTTTGAAGAACCATTCACCAATGCAGCGGGATCCCAGAACTGGTTGCGCACCAGCAAAATCCCCTTACATAATGCCAATGGTGAAGTGTTTGCCGTTTTGGGGCTGTTTGAGGATATTACGGCATACAAGCAGGCTGAAGCTGAACGCCTCGCCCTCAAGCAACAGGTTATCGACACACAGCAACTGGCTATTCAGCAACTCTCCGCCCCGCTGCTGCCGATTGCCGATCATATCGTTGCCCTCCCGCTGATCGGCAGTATCGACACCCGACGTACGCAGCAGATTATGCAGATCTTGCTCGAGGGCATTGTACAGTATCAGGCTACAACCGCGATTGTCGATATTACCGGCGTGCAGATGGTGGATACCCAGGTCGCCCAGGCACTCATCCAGACAGCCCGGGCCGTAAAACTGCTGGGTGCCCAGGTGATACTCACTGGCATTCAGCCGCAGATTGCTCAGACACTGGTGCATCTGGGCATCGATTTGCATGGCATCGTCACCCGCAGCACTTTGCAGGCTGGTATAGCCTATGCCATAGATCTCGGGTAACGCCTGTACATGAAAGCCATCAACGATGCCACTGTCCCTAAAAATAAAAGCCAGACTTGGGGCCATTCTCTGGTTGATTGTCAGTGTTGGTATAAGTGTGACCATCGTGCATGCAATCATAACTATGGGCAGCATCGCTACATATGTGAATAATCACACAGTAGAGCAGACACGCTTGATCGGGGCATACAATACCGATGTGCAACGTCTGATTGCCGAGATGTCCAGCTATGTCTACAAAGATGATCCTGGCGAGTTGCAGGAAGCCCGGGCTGCCCTGTACCGCCTGCAGGCCAATCTGGCGGCACTGCAGCAGCTTGATCCGGCAACACCATATCATACTGACAAGGTAGCTACACCTACATGGACAAACCAGCAGGCGCTCCTGACAGCGCTTGAGCACGAACTTACTCTCATTAGTGCGATCCATAGCCAGGATCGCATCCGTGCAATCGAGCACGTCACAACGGCGTTAGAAGCCCTGGAGCAGCAAGCGGATCAGGTGGCTATGGAGTGTACCCAGTACCTGAGACAGGAACGCACCGTTGCACTGGCGCAGACGATGACTTTAACCAGACAGACGCTGAACATAATCGTGGTAGCGATGATCGGCTTGATGGCCCTGATTGCGCTGGGCATCCGCCGGCTCGAACAATGCATTATCCTACCCATCAGCCGCACAGCGGTGGCTGCCGCCGCTGTGACTGCGGGACAGCTTGATCAGCACCTGCCGGAAACCAGGCGTCGTGACGAGATTGGCAGCTTGCAGCGATCATTTAACGAGATGGTTGCCACGCTGCGCCAGCGTATTCGCCAGCAGGAACGGTATGCCCTGGCAGCTCAGGCGGGCCAGGTCGGTGTCTGGGATTGGAATATCGGCACCGATGAGATCTATCTCACTCCTGGACTGATATCGATCCTGGGCTATAGCAATGAGCAGATTCCACAGCAGATTGAAGGATGGCTGGATCTGACCCATCCCGATGATCGCACCAGATTGCGCGACACCACCCGGGCCTACCTGAAGGGGTCAATATCAGGCTATGAAGTAGAGCATCGCTTGAGCCACCAGGATGGCAGCACACGCTGGGTGATCTCGCGGGGGATTGCACTCCGCCATGCCGATGGTACTCCGTATCGCCTGGTTGGCGTAAGCACCGATATCACCCACCACAAGCACGCCGAACTGGAGCGCGAACAGGCTCTAGCCCTCACCAGGGCCGTCGTCGAGTCGGCCACCGGTGGCGTTGTAGTGACAAGCATAGATGGCTCGCTGATTACCTATAACCAACGTTTTGTTGATCTCTGGCAGATGCCTGATCAGTGGCAAACCTGCATCCTGCAGGAACAACTTGCATCGATGGCTACCAGGGCACAGGATGGATCGGGCCTGGTGCAGCGCATCTTCGACCTGTTAGCTACGCCAGACCAGGAATCGTATGATGTTATCCCCCTCCGCGATGGTCGCATCTTTGATCGATATAGCACACCGTACCGCATAGGTGATACTACTGTCGGACGGCTCTGGAGCTACCGCGATGTCACCGAGCGTGAACGTATGGAACAGCAGTTGCGCGAGAGTGAGCAGCGCTTCCGCAGCCTGTTTGAACATTCGCCCGATGCAATCTTTGTCGAATCATTCGATGGAATGGTGCTGGATGTCAACCCGGCCGCCTGCCGACTGCATGGCGTACCTGATAGCGAACTAATTGGCAAGAATGTCAAAAATGGTGATCTGATCCCCCATAATCAAAGAGAAGAGGTTGCACAGCGCTTTGAACAACTGGTATCTGGCGAAATAAGCCTGACCGAAGGGCCAAGTCTGACGAGTGATGGTCGCATCATTTCGATTGAGATCCGGGCAAATCATATCAGCTATGCCGGTACACCCGCCCTGCTGCTGCATGTACGCGATATTACCGAACGCAAATATGCCGAAGCCGAGATTCGTCGCCTCAATGCCACACTGGAACAGCGTGTGCTAGAACGTACCCACCAGCTTGCCATGGCCAACGAGCAACTGGCGCTCTCGGTGAACGAACTCCAGCGCACCTATACCGATCTGGCGCAGAGCGAGGCACGCAACCGGGCGTTGATCAATGCTATCCCCGACGCGATGGCACTGATCCGACGCGATGGCACGGTGCTTGATTGCAAGATCGCTGCCACCCCTTCTCATTGTCCCTTGCCCTGTTCCAATACCGCATGCTATCACTATACGGCAGAACTGCCTACATTACACACGGTGTTCCAACCCGCTCTCCAAAAAACGTTCGACACCGGCATGATGCATGTCTTTGAATATCAGATTACCACCAACAACATCTTACGTTCATACGAAGCACGCCTGGTTGTCTGCGATGATGACCAGGTACTGGCAGTGATGCGCGATATTACCGAACGCAAATATGCCGAGCAGCAGTTACGCTATATGGCTTTGCACGATAGTTTGACTGGCCTGCCTAACCGCATGTTGCTCAACGAACGACTCCAGAACGCCCTGACGTACAGCCTCTTCGCTGAGAACGGTTCGTTTGCAATCTTGCTGCTTGATGTCGATAATTTCAAGCGCATCAACGATGGATTAGGCCATCTGGCTGGCGATGAGTTATTAATCGAGATCGCCCGGCGCCTGACCACCTGTGTACGATCCGGCGATATCGTCGCCCGCCTGGGCGGGGATGAATTTGCTCTGCTGCTGGAGTCGATTGACCATATCAGTCAGGCGCTTGAGGTAACGGAACGTATTCAACAAGCCTTTAGCCTGCCGTTTGATCTGGCTGAACAGAAGGTCTTTGCCAGCATCAGTATCGGCGTGGTGCGCAGGGCTACATGGCATACCCAGGCAACCGATATGCTGCGTGATGCAGATATTGCGCTCTATCAGGCCAAGGCTCTGGGCAGTGGGCAGCATGTCATCTTTGACGCCGAGATGCATGCCCAGATCGTGGATCGCCTGGCGCTCGAAACTGAGCTGCGCCAGGCAATCGAACGTGAGGAGTTGTGTGTCTATTATCAGCCAATTGTGGAACTGAGCACCGGACGGCTGCACGGCTTTGAAGCCCTGGTACGCTGGCAACATCCTGCCCGTGGGCTGCTGTCTCCCGCAGCATTTATGCCCATCGCAGCCGAGATGGGGCTGGATATCCAGATTGATCGCTGGGTACTGCGCCAGGCCTGTCAGCAAATTAGTCAATGGTCGCGGCAGGATTCGGATCTGACCCCGAAAATGTCGGTCAATCTGTCGAGCAACCAGCTTGCCCGCTCCGATCTGGTTCCCTATGTGGAACAGATCCTCCAGACCATCGCCATCACGCCCTGCCAGCTTATGTTGGAAATTACCGAAACCAGCATGATTGCCTTTGATCACCAGGCGCTCGACACCCTATCGCATCTGCGCACACTCGGCGTCAGAATCGGACTGGATGATTTTGGCACCGGCTACTCATCACTGAGCTATCTGCATCGCTTCCCGGTGGATGTCCTCAAGATTGATCGATCGTTTGTGAGTAGCATGGAACAATATGTCCAGAATGTCGAGATTGTCCGAACTATTGTTCAGCTAGCCACTATTCTGGGCATAGATGTCATTGCGGAAGGAGCCGAAACCGAAGTCCAGCTGGCGTACTTGCGCAGCTTGCAGTGCCAATATGTTCAGGGGTATATCATTGCACGACCACTCGCCAGCAGTGCGGCAGAGGAACTGCTCGATATGCATGCTTTGCAGCCAGATAAGAGTATTGTCTATTGCGCTAAAATAGCAGAAGACATGGTTTCAGACTGACTAGTTTTACTGGACACATTACAGACAGATATGCATTACCCTCACCTTTCCTTCATCAGTTCGCCATGCGGCTGCGCCGCACACGGTCAGTAGGGGCGACCGGCCGGTCGCCTCTACCATCCGTCGGCTATTTTCACGTTAGAATGCGGTAGAGCAGGCAACTTTCCGCCCTCCACGGCTACCGGTGGGGCGCAACCCCACTGGTAGCCGTGGAGGACTGCGGCCCCCACACGCCCCTACGGAAAAAACCTACCCCTGTAAGATACCACTGGTTAATCCCATTAAGATACCACTGGTTAATCCCATATGGACAGCACGTTGCACCTCCGTGGGCGAAAAAATTTGATAGCACGAATAACTCCTGGGTGAACCAGACGCCCTCCCCGCCCTGCTCTCACGGGTAGGTTTTTTCCGTAGGGACGCGCTTCTGCGCGTCCGCAGGGCGTCCTGATGCAGAACACGTCTCCACGGACAGGCAGAAGCCTGTCCCTACGGATCGCATTAGAATGCCATCCATCGAAAAACCTACCCCTGCGAGGGCCGGGGGGTGGGGTGATTCAGATGCGCGTTTCGCCGACCTGCTAGGTGGAAGCCTCCACCATCCCAGAGCTTTTTCACGCTAATAAAAATTTTCGCCCCTACCCTCGCTGGGGAATTACCCAGCAGTATCCTGTAAGCCCGCGTACCTTCTGTCAACAAACCAACTTCTCTACATAATCTCCCTTTATTGTTGGGTGTATGATCCACTGATCTGATATAAAATAACACAGCATACCCACCTGCCACCTGAGTCCCATCACGTAACAAGAGTTACGCGGTGGGTGCTCAAACCAGACGTTTGATCGTCCGAAAGGCTTGTTTCGCCTGCGGCAGCGTGGTATTGTATATTTTTTTGTTTTCTTCCACCCTGCCGCCTGCCGTGAGCTTGACGAACGGGAGGCGAATCAAAATCTTTGGATGGACAACCGCGTAACTCCTATCGCGTAAGCGGAGACTTATTATGCTGATATACATGCTCTTTATTGCCCTGCTGATTCTCTCGTCATGTATTTCACTCGTCCTGATAATCTATGCCGTCCGTCGCCATACTGTGCCCGGCGCACTAACGTTTGCGTTGATGACATTCGGAACGTTCATCTGGAGTAGCGGCTACCTGGCCGAGTTGTTATTCCCTGGCCTACAAGCAAAAATAGCCTGGGATAACCTGGAGTTCCTGGGTAGCGATATTATCGCCGCCGGGATACTGCTCTTTGCGTTCGAATATACCGGGCGGGCTATCTTCATCCGGCGTTTCGCCTGGTTGCTGGGCCTGGTTACGTTGCTGAACCAGATCATGATCTGGACTGATCCGCTGCATCATCTGCTGCGTCCATCTGCGCAGATCGAAACTGGTGGTCTCTTTGCCAGCCTGACCTATACATACGGGCCCTGGTTCTGGTTTGTGGCTGTGTATGACCTTACCCTGACAATTGGCGCACTCTGTCTGTTGACCGCATATGCCATACGCGCCCAACCACCCTACCGCTTTCAATCGATCACGGTTGTTGTTGCACTGGCTATGCCAGTTATTGGATCTATACTCACTATTGTTGGCATCGTTCCTATCCCCAGTATGGCGCATCTGGATATCGCCCCGATCACCTTAACTATCTCCAATCTGATCCTGGCCTGGGCATTGTTCCGGCATCGCTTGATCGACCTGGCCCCGATTGCACGTACTTTGCTAGTCGAGCAGATACCCGATGGCATGATAGTGCTGGATGCCCGGCAGCGCATTGTTGATTGCAATCCGGCGGCCCTGCGCCTGCTTGGCTGCACCGCCGAGACACTGATTGGATCGGATGTTACGTCGGCATTGCCACTGCTTGCAGCCTACGTTGACCAGACTGATCCCGGCCTATCTTCAGCGCCTGTACTGCTATCAGCTACCAATGATAGAGCAACACCCGTCTATGTTGCTATCACCACTACTCCGCTACTCAACCGTCGCCGCCGGCTTGGCTGGCTGCTGCTGCTGCGTGATATTACGGCCCAGCAGCAGGCCGAGGCAACCCTGCGCGAAAGCCAGGCTCTGCTGCAGGGCGTGCTAGACTATTCGCCCACCTCGATCGCTGTGTTAGATCCGGCAAAACGCTTTTTGCTGGTCAACCGCCGGCTTGCTACAATGATGGGTCTGACGCATCCCCAGCAGGTACGTGGTAAAACCAGTGCCGAGTTGCTCCCGCCTGAACTGGTGCGCATTGGCGAGGCAGAGCATGATCGAGTGATGCAAACACAGGCCCCTATGATCCACGAAGTCTCCTGGCAGAGTCCGGATGGCCCCCACACTGGTCTAGTGTCTACCTTCCCTTTGAAGCACCCGGATGGCACAATCTATGCGGTTGGCTCGATAAGTATCGATATCACCGAGCGTAAGTGCATCGAACAGACGCTTGAACAGTATCGCCAGATTGTGTCAATGACAGCCGATTCTATGTCCCTGATAGACACACAGTATGTCTATCAGGTAGTCAATCAGGCTTATCTATCGCGCTACGTGCGCACCTACGATGAGATTGTCGGCCATTCAGTAGCCGAGGTGATGGGCAGCGATATCTTTGAAAACATCATTAAACCGCACCTGGATCGCTGTCTGGCTGGTGAAACGGTTTGTTATCAAGAATGGTTTAGTTACCCCGAACAAGGACGGCGCTTTATGGATGTCACCTATACGCCGTATCGAGAAAATGGTGACGACATTAGCGGTATTCTGGTCAGTGCTCGTGATATCACCGATATCAAACATGCCAACGAGGCCTATCGTGTTCTGGTAGATCATTCGTTGCAGGGATTTGGCATTGTCCAGGATGCCCAGGTCGTCTTTACCAACCCCGCCGCCGCCCGTATCACTGGCTATACGCCTGAAGAGATCATAGCAATGGGCGTAGCCCATCTTGATCGCATCATTCATCCTGATGATCGCCAGCGTTTGTATGGCTATCATCAGGCACGCACGCAGGGAAGCCAGTCGCCCCAAAACTATGAATACCGGATCATCAGCAAGGATGGAAGCATACGCTGGGTAGATAACTATTCCATACCGATCCAGTACCAGGGACGCCCGGCTACTCAGGTGTCTTTTATTGATATCACCGAACGGAAACGCATAGAGGCAGATCTGCAGGCGGCTCAGGCCCGGCTAAACTTTCTACTCGAATCTTCCCCGGCGGTAATTTTTAGTTTGCACCCTGGCAAAGACTATAAGGCAACCTTTGTCAGCCCGAATATCACCCTGCTGACCGGTTTTCAGCCCAAAGATTTCACCGGCAACCCCACATTCTGGATCAGCCGCATCCACCCCGACGACCAGTCAGCCGTGTCCAGACGCCAGTACAGCTTTGCCAGCCAGAACTATATCAGCGGCGAATATCGTTTTCAGCATCGTGACGGCAGCTATCGCTGGATGCGCGACGAAGTACGCATGGTAAGCGGCAACGATGAGCAGCCAGAGTTGATTGGTTACTGGATCGATGTCACGGCCCAACATATAGCCGAAGAAGCTCTGGCCGAACGCGAAGCTACCCTGCGCGCATTCTACGACAGTGCCCCATTTCGTATGGGCATTGTCGAGTTGCACGATGATGATATTGTCTTTGTTGATGTCAATGCCACATTTGCCCAGGAGTTTGGCACGACCCCAGAAGCCATACGTGGGCGTTCTGCTCGAACAATGATCCAGGACATCGGCAGCAATGATAGCTACATGGATCCCTGGTTGCGTTATTATCGTCAGGCCTGGGAAAGTGGCCAGGCCATGCGCTTTGAAATTATCGAGTATCGACCCGATGCACCAGCCTGGGTTTCTACTGCTATTGCGCCAATCAGTACGCCAGCTAACACACATCCCCGCTGCTGTTTTGTCACCGAAGATATCACTGAACGCAAACGGGCCGAATACGCTCTGCAAGAAAGTGAAGCACGTTACCGCATTTTAGCGCGTCATTTTCCCAACGGCACAGTGTTCCTCTTTGACCGCGACCTGCGCTACCTGGTTGCCGGTGGTACGGGACTCGCCAGCCTTGGCATAACCCCGGAGATGCTCGAAGGGTACACGATCTGGGAATGTTTGCCCCCAGACCTCTGCGCTATTGCCGAATCGATCTACCGATCGATACTCGATGGTACGGCCCCCCCGGAGATAGAGCAGATCTATAATGAACGAACCTACCGTACCATCCTGGAACCGATCCGTGATGCCCGGAATATGATCGTCGCCGGGATGATCATTTCCCTGGATATTACCGCCCAAAAACAGATTGAGGCTGACCTTGAACAGCGTGTGCGCGAGCGTACGATTGAACTGGTTGCTGCCAACCGTATGCTCGCACAGCAGATCGCCGAACGCGAACGTGCCGACACCCAGATCCATTTCCAGGCCAGCCTGCTTGATACGATTGGCCAGGCAGTCATCGTTTTTGACTGCGACGGTTCGATTATCTACTGGAACAATTATGCAACCAGATTATTGGGCTGGATGTCGGATGAGGTAATCGGACACGACATCATGTCTTTTTCCAGTATTGTGCAACCCCAGGATCGCGTCAAAGCCTTTGCCCAGAAGATGTTTGATGGCAATATCCACTCCGAAGAATTTATCGCGATTGCCCGCGATAGACGAACCTTCCCCATCCAGATAACTGTATCACCAATCACGGATCATACCAATCGTATCACTGGCATCATCAGTATCTCGATGGATATTAGCGAACGCAAACAGGCCGAGGCGGCCCTGGCCAGAACATATGCCTATATTGATCACCTGAATGAACAACTCGAGCGTAGCAATTTGCTGCTGCGCACACTCCTGGATCACCTGCAGAGCGGGTTGGGATTAGTTGACCAGGCAGGCTATGTGCTGGCGATCAACCAGCCACTTGCCAGACTGTACAGCCACCAACCCCAACAGATAGTTGCACAGCCATGGAGCAATTTCTGCCCATTCTCACCTCCACTGGTTGAACAGACATTTCTGGATAAACAGCCCCACTATACCCGCGAACATTACACTGATACCAGAGGACGAAGCTATATGCTCGACTTTGCCGTTCTGCCGGTGATTAACGATGCTGGCCAGGTTGACCAGGCGATTGTGCATGTTATCGACGTGACAGAACGGCTGCAACTCGAGGCCCAGGTGATTGCCCAGGAGCGTTTTGCTGCCAACGGGTGGCTGGCAGCCACCGTGGCGCATGAAGTAAACTCGCCCCTGCAGGCTATCGAAAGCTGCCTGCACATGGCTGGACGCACCCAGGGCGACCAGCATACCGAATATCTGCAACTGGCCCGGGATGAGATCCGCCGTGTCGCCCATATTTTGCATCAACTGCTCAATCTCTACCGTCCCGAGTCTAGCATTGATGCCGTTATCAACATCAACCGGCTGATCGAGCGTGAACTGCTACTGCTTGGTAGCACGCTGGCGAAACAGGGCATTAGCGTCGAACAGGATCTGGGCGCGGATCTGCCCGATCTGTGGGGGCGTGCTGATGAACTGATGCAGGTATTGTTGAACCTGATTATTAATGCCATGCATGCCATGCCGCATGGTGGTCATCTATGCATACAGACCTTCCTTAAACATCCGGACGATAGTCTTGATCTGCCCGATCAGCGCCTGGTGATAATGATCACTGATACTGGCCTGGGCATACCGCCAGATCTTCAGGAACGCATCTTCGAGCCATTTTTTACGACCAAAGCAAAAGGATCAGGTCTTGGGTTGACGATCAGCGCAAAAATTATTGCGGCACATAGAGGGCAGATCTATTGTCATAGCACGGCCAATAGTGGCACTACTTTTGTACTCGAATTTCCGCCTGAAAAATCCGACATGCCACGACACAATGACCGTACACCATTCATGTCATACGAGGGATGACCGATAATGTACACATAACTGCGTATCTTGTGTTAGTATGATATGCATTACAATGGGTATGGGTATTTTACTTCACGGTATTACGACAAAAGCATATGATTCCTCCGTGCCTCTGTGTCTCCGTGATGAATGTCTTACCCCAATCGTGAACAGGTGCTATAATTTAGGTTATTGACAGGAGAGAAAACTTATCATGTCAGCGCAGATACTCCTGGTCGAAGACGATGACATAGCCCGACAACTGCTGGCCCGTGTCCTTGAAGATGCAGGATACCAGATAACGCCAGCACCAGATGGGGCGAGAGCACTGACATTGCTGGCCCAACAGACCTTCGATGTGGTTGTTACAGATATCCGTATGCGCGAGATCGATGGCATTGAAGTGCTTGCAACCGCCCGTACACAACCCTATGCCCCGGAAGTCATTCTTCTAACCGGCTATGGCTCATTGGAAACGGCTGTTGCCGCATTACGCGGTGGGGCGTTCAACTATTTGCTCAAGCCATGCGACTCTATGGAGTTGATCGCCTGCGTGACCGAAGCTGTGCAACAGCATGCTGCAATCAAACGGCGACAGGAGGCTATGCGGGTGATTGCCGAAGAGTTTACGCACATTCAGGTAGATCGTTCTGAGCGAAACGATCCAGGCTTTGCCCCTGGACTTATCGATTCGCCAGGTAACCCGTTTCGGCAACGATATCTGAGTATTGGCGGGCTAAATATTGATACCTTCAGCCATACGGTAACTATTAATGGTCAGCTGTTGCATGTGACCCGCACCGAGTTTGCCATACTTGCGCGCCTGGCTGAAACACCAGAACAGGCTGTGACAGCCACGGATATTGTGCAGTATACGCACAACTATACCACAACCAATGCTGATGCCCAGACACTGCTGCGTGCGCATATCCGCAATCTGCGCCGCAAAATGCCGCAATCCTACCTGGTTACGGTGCGTAGCATCGGCTATATGCTGGTTGATCCGACCAATTATGCGGGTGAGTTCGCCTGTCTGGAAGAGGATGGGTAAGGGAAGCGCACAGCAGCACGTCATTGCAGACTTAGCTATGGTTCGTGGATACGTTACAATCTGGCTAATCTGCACAATATCTTCCTGGGAGGCGATGCGTTACCCACATGGGTGCGGGGGGCCTCCGGCCCTCGCAAAAAAATCGTTTTCGGTTTGTTTTGGCGGCAAAGCCGCCAAAACAAACCGAAAACGATATCGTATCGGCGGGGCGCAGCCCCATTCATACCCGTTGAGGACGGTGAGCCGCCCTCTCTACCCATCCTGATGCGGTACAATTGTGTGTAATGATAAGTCCCAACGGGGAGAGGGGAAGGGCATATGGCATCCTGATGGGCCAGCGCAAAAACCCTACAGATGAAAGCACCCTGGACGGTGGACGATCATCCACCGTCCAGGGTGTCTTCTATTTCGCATATCCAGACGGATGCGCCTGATGCCATTCCCATGCGCTGCGCATAATCGACTCCAGGTCGGCAAAGCGAGGTGTCCAACCCAGTTCGCGCCGGATCGTTTCCGACGAAGCAATCAGCACCGCCGGGTCACCGGGACGACGGGGGCCAACTACGTGTGGAATAGCATGGCCAGTGACACGCCGCGCCATCTCAATCACCTCCAGCACACTGAAGCCTGAACCATTCCCCAGATTATAGCGGCGACTGCCCAGCCGATCCAGAGCCTCCATCGCTAGAATATGCGCCTGGGCCAGGTCGACTACATGGATATAGTCTCGCACACACGTACCGTCCGGGGTAGCATAATCGTCGCCAAACACGGTAATATGCGGACGCTGATTCAAGGCCACCTGCAAGACCAGCGGGATCAGATGCGTTTCCGGATCATGATCCTCGCCGCGATCTGGTGTATCCCCACAGGCATTGAAGTAGCGCAGACAGGCATACCGCAACCCATACAGACGTTCAAACCAGTGCAGCATGCGCTCGATAAAGAACTTTGACTCGCCATAGGGCGAACCTGGCACAACCTGCACTTCTTCGTCGATCGGCATACGCTCAGGGTTATCGAATAGATTAGCCGTAGACGACAGAATAAAGCGGCGTACATTGTGGGCAACGGCGACTTCAAGCAGATTTGCCGCATTCACCAGATTATCGCGCAGATACTTAAGCGGAAGCTCCATACTCTCGCCCACCAGCGTATACGACGCAAAATGCATAATACCGTCGATACCCTGATGTTCGGCAAACAACTGCGCTACGGCATGGCGATCGGCCAGATCTCCCTGTACAAAGGTCGCATCAGGATGCACAGCGGCGACATGGCCCTGGTAGAGATTGTCAAAGACAACAACATCATGGCCAGCCTGCAGCAACTCTGCGGTGGTGATACTACCGATATAGCCAGCACCACCGGTAACGAGAACTTTCACGTAGATTTCCTTCTGATCCTGCAACCACTATAACACTGTTGTTGTTGTATCTCCGCTACATAACGTTTGCGTTGCGTGACACGTCGTAACAGATGAATATTTTGTTCTTAGACCTGGTTTTGGATGAATCGCATCAGGACATCATATGATATGGCCCCTCTCCGCCCTACCCCCCTCCTTACAGGGGTAGGTTTTTCCGTAGGGACGCGCTTCTGCGCGTCCGCAGGGCGTCCTGATGCGGAAAACGCTCCCACGGACAGGCAGAAGCCTGTCCCTACGGATGGCGTTACGATGCGATCCGGCCAAAAAACCTACCCTTGTGAGCTACCCCCCTCTCCCCATAGGGGAGGGGGAAGGGGGGTGGGGTATCTAACCAGCCACCGGCATCAGCGGAAAAAGTCTACACCTGAAAGGATGGCATGGGCATCGTCGGAAAAACCATCCCCCTGCGAGGAGCCAGGAGTGGCGAGACTCCATCAACCACGTCATTCCTGTCATCCAGAGAAACAAAGGCCATGCAGGGTTTCCCAGAAAGAAGGGTAGCTCACCGCAACAGCATCGCCACCTGCAATCGTCGTTTCTGGCCTGGACACCAGCGAGGCTATTGCCCACGTCATTGCCAGGCGATGGTCACCGTGACTCGCCAGTGTAGCCCCACGCAGCGCCGCCGGATCGCCCAGTCCCCTGATCCACATACCATCTGCGGTTGGTTCGACAACAACGCCTAGCGCCTGCAAACCCTGCGCAACCGTCGCAATCCGATCCGTTTCTTTGGCGCGCAACTCCTGGGCATCGGCAATCTGAGTATCGCCCTGCGCACAGGCAGCTGCTACCGCCAGAACCGGCAGTTCATCGATCAGGCGCGGAATCAGGGTTCCGGCAATGTTTGTGCCACGCAGAGCCGACGATGTCACCGTAATATCTCCTACCGGCTCATTGCCCTCTAGCCGTTCGTTCCTGATCGTAATCGTTGCCCCCATAGCCTGCAACACATCTAGTGCGCCGCTACGGCTAGGATTCAGACACACCCCGGTTGTGGTTATTTCAGCATCGGGATGAATCGCAGCCGCCACCCACCAGAATGCTGCCGAGGAGGGATCACCAGGCACACGCAGTGAAAGCGGAACTGGCAGGCCGGGGTGATCCGGTGGATGCAGCGTGATCGACGTCGCATCGATATCCAGAGCAATCCCCATTGCCAGCAGCATACGTTCAGTATGATCACGCGAGTCGATCCGCCCGGTTAACTTCAGCGGGGCATCTCCACTCAGGGCCGCCAGCAGCAGCGCCGACTTGACCTGGGCACTGGCGATCATGAGTTCATAGCTACCACCATGGCAAAGCGTCCCGCGCATAGCCAGGGGTGCTCGTTCCCCCTGCTGGCGGCCATCGATCTGCGCACCCAGTGTGCGCAGGGGCTGCACAATCCGCCCCTGAGGACGTGATCGCAACGAGGCATCTCCGGTCAGCACACTAAAAAAGGGCTGACCAGCCAGCAAGCCAGCCAGCAGACGCAGAGTTGTACCACTATTGCCACAATCTAACCAATCATCCGGCTCTTGCAGGCCATGCAAGCCCACACCGGAAACGCGCACCTGCTCGCCCTGCTGCTCAATCGGCACCCCCAGCGCCTGCATACACGCAATCGTAGACAGACAATCGGCGCCAGTTAGAAAATGTGAAATCTGCGCCGTTCCATTGGCCAGCGCATTAAAGATCACCGCACGATGTGAAATTGATTTATCACCTGGAACAGCCACCTGGCCGCGCAGGCGTCGGGGCGGAGTCAACGTTATGTGGGACATACCGGGAAGCTCTACTCCGGGGTTGTAAACAGCTTATAGCCAAATCCACGCTGTGTCACCAGATAACGCGGGCTGGTGGGCAGTGGTTCAATGCGCTGACGCAAACGATAGACCAGCGCGTCAATCGCGTTATAGTCAAACACCTCGTAATCCCAGACTGCCTGAGCAATCTCGTCCTTGCTAACAACCTGGCCCTTGCGATTATAGAGCAACTCGATCAGCTGAAACTCTTTCACCGTCAGGGGTGGATCGAGCGGCTGGCCTTTAATCAGAACCTCTTTTGATCGGCTATCTACACGCAACTCTTCGCGTACGACCTGCAATACTTCAGGCGGAAGCGCCCCCTTGACGGTTGCCTCAGGGTCTTGAAAGGTAATAATTGTATCGGCAATCACAACCTGATCCTGATTATGCAACTGGCGCAATCCCTGAATACGATCGCCGTTGACAAACGTACCATTGGTACTGTCAAGGTCGTGAATATAATATCCGGTCTCATCTCTTTCAAAGCGCGCATGCCGACGTGATGCCAGACGATGATTAATAATCAAATCATTGGCGCTATCGCGCCCCACGGTGAGCTGGACTTTATCCCATTCAAGCTCAGAATAGTCACCGTCCTGGCGCTTGATTGTTAGCCTTGGTGCGGGCACGTACTCCATATGGAGAATCCTCCAAGCGGTTGATGCGACCTTTCCACTGCGTGAGTTCTACCTTAGAGATGGTTTCAGAATAGTCAACTTTACTGTACACGTCACAGACGGAGCAGTCACGTGAGTCACCCCACCCCCCTGCCCCCGCCCCTGCAAGGGGCGGGGGCAGGGGGGTGGGGCATCCGGGCGGCACACGCTCCGCGTGTGCCGCCCGGATGCCCCGTTTCCCCCCCTCTCCCTCAGGGAGAGGGGGGCAGGGGGGAGAGGGCGTATTGTCCAACCAAACTGTAACATACCTAAGAACCTTGTCTTACAAGTAATCTCTATTCAACCTATATTAATTACTAACAAATAGGCGTCAAGAACGACGAGAAGGTACATATGCGTGCATAATTTGCTCTATACATTATACACATCTTACTATGATTCCGTATAAAAACCCTGTGTGCGCAACGATCCGTTTTGAAAGCAGACGTGCAATATGGTACAATCGCCACAGTTATCCTCGATTATACCATCAGGGCGGTAAAAATACCACTATTCCAGGTTAGCTATCGCCTATGATCAGGAGCCTTGTCCTTGACCGGATTGGTTGGACGACAAATCGACCGCTATACCATCCAGCAGGAGATCGGACATGGTGGCATGGCACGTGTTTACCGTGCCATGGATACAATCCTGCATCGCCCGGTTGCGATCAAGGTACTGGCCCCACAGCTCAGTATGGATCCAGAGTTTGCGCGGCGTTTTAAGCGCGAAGCCATCACTGCGGCTAATCTACACCACCCCGCGATTGTAACAACCTATGATGTCGGTGAGTACAAGGGCTTGCACTATATTGCCATGGAGTTTGTTCAGGGGCGCACGCTGCACGACATCCTGGAAGAGCGTGATGCCCTGGGGCCAGGCTATGCCGTACGCATTCTTGAACCATTGTGTGAAGCACTGGATTATGCGCATATACGGGGTGCGGTTCACCGCGATGTCAAGCCACACAATATCTTGATCGATATCGAGGGACGTGTGCTGTTGACTGATTTCGGCATTGCCCAGCCACCCCCAGAAGCTGACACCGAACGGCTGACTCGTACAGGTGTGTTTGTAGGAACGCCCGAGTATATTTCGCCCGAACAGGCGGAAGCCCACCGTGTCGACGGGCGCAGTGATCTCTATTCGCTCGGTGTGGTTGCCTATGAGATTATCACCGGACGGGTGCCGTTTTCCGGGGCAACGCCCCAGCTTATTATAGCCCATGCCCAGACGCCGCCACCGCCACCGAGCCGCATTGCGCCCCATTTGCCGCCTGAGTTTGACATGGTGTTGGCAAAGTCGTTGGCCAAGAAACCCCAGCATCGCTTCGACACTGGCGCAGCGATGATGCGCGAGTTGCGGGCCGTGACCCAGCAGTATGGTATGCCCGTGGCATCAACCCGCCAGATTGCCGAACTGGCCCGTCGCTCTACGTCATCTGTAGGCCAGCCAACTATTTCGCTTGGCCAGGGACGCACACCAGCAGCGCCCTATCCGGTGATCGTCCCTCCACCACCACTGCAAGTGACCCCAGATAGCCCTCCCCCGAACATACCAATCGCACCCGCACCACAAGTTCCAACCGGTACACCACCAGCAGGATGGCCAGTCAACCCGGGTAGTTCCAGTAGCCTGGGTCAACAACAGGCGGTCAGTCCTGCGCAGAGACGTATTTCGCTCAATCAGATCTTGCTGGCAGTTGTGATGACGCTGTTTCTGGTTGCACTGTCGGCTCTGGTGATCCGCCAGGTTGGCAACAATGCAGGCAGCGGTTTGCCTTTGACCCCTACCTTGCCAATTGAGATAGCCTCACCGACACCCATGATCCCGCCAACTGAACAGCCAGTAGCCACCGATCTACCCGCCAGTCCTGTGCCGCCTGTACCAACCGATGTGCCACCTGAACCAACTGCGCTGCCGCCTATACCAACCGATATCCCACCACCACCACCACCGCTGCCTACCTTCACACCAGAGGTTCCGACCGAGACGTTTACGCCAGATCTGCCGACAGACACAGCTATGCCTGAAGAACCAACGATAACAGTTACTCCAGAGCAACCTACTGATTCGCCTACTGACGAGACAGCGGTGGGCGAGACCACTACTACCGTTCCGGTTACTATGACCACAACTGTGATTACGCCAGAAGTATCGATTGTTCCCCCAGCCAGCGAAACCCCCGATATACCCGTAACTGTCGAACCATCGCCAGACAATGGTAGTACGGTTGTGCCTGAAGAAAATACGGCCACGATGCCTATTCCCCCGGAGACAACATCTGATATAATCATTACCCCGACACTAGAACCTACCTCGGACGTGCCTGACACACCGCTTGACCCACCAGACGAACAACCTGGCGAGGCGACACCATCTACAACAACTTCTTATGCCGAAAATACCAGACTAGCGCACCACTAATAACAAGCATCAGGCCAAGTGCAAACGGATATCCCCATGGCCAGGTGAGTTCTGGCATAAACTCGAAATTCATGCCATAGATCCCGGCAATCAACGCATTCGACATCAAAATAATCGAGGCCAGCGTTAAGACTTTGACAATCTGATTAAGCTTATTCGACTGAATAGACAGATAACTATCCAGAGCACTTGATAACAGTTCGCGATAAATATCAATACTATCGGTTACGCGTACAATATGATCATACACATCCTGAAGATACGCCATATCTTTGGATTTAAAAATCGCCAGTTCGCGGCGTAGCAAGACATTTAATACATCACGACCAGGCGTAAGCGTACGGCGCAGGCTTAATAATTCTTTTTTGAATTCAAATATCTGCTGAATAGAGTCTGTTTGATTTTCTTCAAAAATTGCATCTTCCAGATCCTCAAGCCGATCCGCCAGGCAATCAATCACCGGAAAATAGTCGTCTACAATTGCATCCAGCAAAGCATGCACCAGCATACCAATGCGATTCGTTGACGGGCCATACGGTATCTGCCAGCGAGCCATGGTAGCGGCAACCTGGGGTATATCTCCCCAATAGACACTGATCAAATAATTGGCCCCTATAAATAGATTCAAGGCCTGTGTTTCAATACGGTTTTCCTCGGCTTGAAAACTAGCCGTATAAAACACGATAAAATAGTATGTATCATATATATCCACTTTGGCGCGTTGATGCGCTTGAATGGCATCCTCGATAGCCAGGGGATGAAAACCAAACTCATCACGCAGCAAGGCGGCATCCTCTTCGGTTGGATCAGCAATATTCAGCCATACAAGATGCTCCTGGCTGTTGATCATCTCACTGATGCTCGATACATGCGGACCTGGATGAAAAGTACCGTTTTCAGATATTAGCAGTTGTTGCATATGCAATATCTTTCACTAACAGGACGTACGCGGTCGTCCTTCCAGCGGGCGGATATCGCCTCCGGCAGGGCGGAAGAAGATCTTTTTTTCAAACATTCTGGCCGGAGGCCAGAATGTTTGAAAAAAGAATGTGAAGTACCACGCTGCCGCAATAGAAGTTACGCGGTTGTCCATCTAAAGATTCTGATTCGCCTGCGGCAGGGTGGAAGAAAACATCTTTTGTTTTCGATTTTTTCGCCTCCGGCGAAAAATCGAAAACAAAAAATATAAAATACCACGCTGCCGCAGGCGAAACAGGTCTTTCAAACGATCAATTAAATGTGTGGTTTGATCCACCACCGCGTAAGTCGTGTCACTAACAAAAGTAATCCAGATGGCACAAAAACACGAAGCCATTGTAACGGCTTCGTGTCTTTCTACGCAACGCTTCAGAACCGATTTAGCCAAAGCGCCCGCTAATATACTGTTCGGTTCGCTCATCTTTAGGATTCTTAAACAATTCTTCGGTGGGGCCATACTCGATAAGCTGACCAGCACGGTCGTCGTCCATCAGGAAGAACGCCGTATTATCCGAAGCACGGGCGGCCTGCTGCATATTATGCGTGACAATAATAAGAGTATACTCACGACGCAGCTCGAACATCAACTCTTCGATCTTCAACGTGGAAATCGGGTCAAGTGCCGAGCAAGGTTCGTCCATCAGAATCACTTCCGGTTCGACCGCCAGGGCGCGGGCGATACACAGGCGCTGCTGCTGCCCACCCGAAAGCGCCAGGCCACTATCATTCAGCTTATCTTTCACTTCTTCCCAGAGGGCCGCACCGCGTAGCGAACGCTCAACCATATCGTCCATGTCAGACTTTGAGCCACGCCAGCCGTTGATCTTCGGCCCGAAGACAATATTTTCGTAGATCGACTTTGGGAAGGGATTGGGCTTCTGGAACACCATGCCGATACGACGGCGCACCTCGACCGGATCGACATCGTGATCATACAAATTCTTGCCGTGGAACAATACCTCACCCTCGGTGCGCGCAATTGGCACCAGGTCGTTCATACGGTTAAACGAGCGCAGCACGGTACTCTTGCCACAGCCGGAAGGGCCGATAAAAGCGGTAATCTTCTGCTTCTCAATCGAAAATGTTACATTCTTTACAGCCCGAAACGAGCCATAGTACACACTCATAGCTTTGGTATCGATCGCATTCGGGTTATTGGGATCCGGATCATGAATGATGGCCGGAGCACCAGATGGAGCAGTCATTTTATGAACTCCTACGGAATTTATTACGTAGCCAGATAGCAGTTGCATTCAGCGTCAACATTATCACCAGCAGCACAATAATTGCGGCTGCGGCAACAAACTGGAACTGTTCCTGTGGCCGTTTAGTCCAGTCGAAAATCTGAATTGGTAACACCGTAAACTTTGAGAAAGGCCCGGTCGGGTCAGTCACAATGAACGTCGAAGCGCCCACCACAATCAAGGGAGCCGTTTCGCCAATTGCACGTGACATAGCCAGGATTGTGCCGGTCAAAATACCCGGAAAAGCCATGGGCAACACATGACTCCAGATTGTTTGCCATTTGGTGGCCCCCAGGCCATAGCTGGCCTGACGAATAGAACTGGGCACCGAACGGATCGCTTCCTGGGAACTGATAATAATGATTGGTAAGATCAGCAATGCCATAGTCAAACCAGCCGACAGAATCGTTCGCCCATTCGCAGTGGTTGGATCACCCACGCCAAAAGCCACACCACTGGTAATAGCAGACAGTAAGCGCACAAAGATGGCCAGGCCGAGAATACCATAGATGATCGAAGGCACACCCGCCAGATTGTTGATGTTCGTCTGGATAAGCTGGTTTAAACGACTCTTCTGATTAGCGTACTCTTCAAGATAGATTGCCGCCCCGATGCCAACCGGAAATGCCACAATCATGGTAATAAAGATCACCCATAGCGACCCCAGCACGGCAGTACGTACACCTGCCTGTGCGGGTACACTGGACATAGGCGTTGTCAGAAAATCCCAGGTCACCCATGAATTCCAGCGAATGTCTGCACGGGGATATGCTGCAGTTACCTCTGTTGCAATGCCAGCCTGGTCAAACAGCGAGCGCAAGAGCGTAAAGGCGCTTACCACCTGCGGTTTGATAATCTCATTCTCAATCACCGTGATCAACTCTTGTTGCGAGTATTCGATCAACGGCTTTTCGCGTTCCAGGTTACGCATGATCCGTGCGGTGACATTCTCCTGAATAATAGTCACCAGCTCTGCTTCGGATAAATCCCCAAATGGGCGTCCGCCAGTCAATACTTCACTATCAACGGCTTCCTGCACCGCAATCAAACCGAATGTCTTGTTGATGGTATTAAGAAACAATACCGTCAGCACAATTAGACCAAAGGCTGTCGCACCAAAGAGCAATCCACGCCAGATGTTGCCATATCGCTGACGCGTCTGCACATTCTGTTTGAGTGCTTCTCCCTGCGGTAGGGCACCAACGGAACTATCGGGCATTGCCGTAGCTTCGGCCTCTGCACTCATTCATACACCTCCCGAAAACGTTTGATTACCCGCTGGCTAATGATATTCAGCGATAACGTCATCAAGAATAGCACCAGGCCAAGGGCAAAAATACTCTTATAGTCAATCGACTCATAGCTCAAATCACCACCGCTAATACGCGCAATATGACCAGTTAGCGTTTCAGCACCCTGAAATGGATTGGCGGTAAAGTTTGGCCCTGCACCCGCCGCAATCGCCACAACCATGGTTTCACCAATAGCCCGTGAAATACCAATGATAACGGCAGCCAGAATACCCGACAGAGCGGAAGGTACGACCACTTTTATCGCCGTTTCCCACTTGGTAGCACCCAGGCCATATGCGCCCTCGCGCAACGAACGTGGCACCGCGCTCAAGGCATCCTCGCTCAATGAAGCAATCAGGGGGATAATCAAAAAACCTACGACGATACCAGCAGAAGCTGTATTAAAGATCTGAACTGTATTCGCACCGAAAATAAGCCGCAATACCGGCGTCATAAAGGTCAGGGCAAAATATCCATATACCACGGTGGGAATACCAGCCAGCACTTCTAATACCGGTTTGAGCGTAGCCCGCACCTTTGGGGTAGCATATTCGCTCAGGAAGATCGCCGAACCAATCCCCAGGGGAATAGACACAAGCATAGCAATACCACTGACCATCAGCGTTGCTGTTATCAGTGGCCAGACCCCAAACTTACCAATGGTTGGCTGCCATACCGTGCCACCAAAAAATTCAAACAGCGAGACCTCGGCAAAGAACCGGACGGATTCTTCAACCAGAACAAAGACAATGCCCACGGTTGTCAATATCGAAACAGCACCACACAAGAACAGCAACCCCTGGATCAGCGTCTCACCAGGGCGAGAACGCCTGGACAGCTGCATTCCTCCTGGCGAATCCATGGACGATGTAATCCCCATGCGCGACCGGTTGGCCATACTACCTCCTTACATACTGCTAATTGTAACCGTTCAGGCGGTACCTGCGCCAGCGGGGCGCGGGGGCCTGCGGCCCCCGCACAACCTTCTTGTCGGCCCGTTGTGGCGGCAAAGCCGCCACAACGGGCCGACAAGAGAGACTCCGGGAGGGGCGTTGCCCCTCCCGACCACCCCACCTGAACGGTTACCTGCTAATTGATGAATATGAACACTTTCGTTTGCTCTTTAGGGGATATCTACAAGACATAATAAATTGTAACATAGTTCTCTTCTATCGTGCAGATGTTTCTGGTGATAAAACAACTGCTAGAGATTAAATAAACTGATGCAGTTCAGGGGATCCACTCGACATTGAGGTATATCTATACTACATTGTGATAAAAGGTCAGGTTCAGTTACTACCTTATTACCATAATCTGCTGTTTTGGCCTATAAATTACACAAGTTACGTGATGGGTCTGCAAACCAGACGTTTGCCCGACCAAAAGA
>RRYU01010564.1_pt2 | contig 32780 bp, 30 predicted proteins | sample 2162651 | NCBI WGS metagenome assembly RRYU01 (sample SAMN10267283, study PRJNA491782) | microbial mat metagenome | isolation source: biomat in the production well | place: Japan: Minami-Kanto gas field, natural gas well KTG3 | collected 2017-06 | reverse complement strand
GGGCAGCGCAGATTGTCCTCCAGCACGTAGAACTGGCCGTCGGCGCCGCGCACCAGGTCAATGCCGCTGATATGGCACCAGATGCCGTTCGGCGGGTTCAGGCCGAGACATTGCGGGCGGTAGCCGCTGGCCGACAGGGCCAGGGCCTGCGGGATAATGCCGTCCTTGATGATCTTCTGTTCGTGATACAGGTCGTTGATGAACAGGTTCAGCGCCGCGACGCGCTGCTTGAGGCCGGCCTCGATAACGGCCCATTCGGTCGCATGGATGATGCGCGGCACGATATCGAAGGGAAAGATGCGTTCGGTGCCCTGTTCGTCGCCGTAGACGCTGAAGGTGATGCCCATCTGCAGCAGGGTCTTCTCGGCGGCCTGCTGGCGGCGTTTGAGTTCTTCGAGCGGCAGCTGATTGAAGCGTTCGACGACCGCCTGGTTGCCGGGCCGCGGCTGGCCCTGCTCGTCGAACATTTCGTCGAAAAAACCGTCGAGTGCGTAATCCTGGAATCGCATGCAGCCTCCTCTCGATATAGGGTGTCGGCCAATAAAAACCTGCTCTGCCGCGCTAAGCTGTCAGGGGTTTGGCGCCTGGCTGTCCACAGCCGGAGGTTATCGGCCGAACATGGGCTATTTTCGCACAAAAGCCGGCAAAGTGCACGGATTCAAAACGGGCTTAATCAGCTGGTCCCCTTGCCCGCCCGGCCCGCCGGGTGGCCGGCGCCCGCCACGGATCCTCCGGCCAGGGATGTTTCGGGTAGCGGCCCTTCATCTCGCGGCGCACCTCCGGGTAGACCGTATCCCAGAAACTCTGCAGGTCGCGGGTGACCGCCAGCGGCCGGCCGGCCGGCGAGAGCAGGTGGATCAGTACCGGTACGCGGTCGTCGACCAGGCGCGGGGTGTCGGCACTGCCGAACATCTCCTGCAATTTGACCGCCAGCACCGGCACCGCGCCGGCACGGTAATCGAGCCTGATCCGCGATCCGCTCGGTACGGCGAGCCGTTCGGGGGCGAGCCGCTCAAGTTCCTGCAGGCGCTGCCAGCCGAGGCGCGCCTTGAGGGCCGCAACCAGGTCGATGCGCTGCAGGCCGCTGCGGCTGCTGACCTCACCCAGCCAGGCGGACAACCAGCCGGGCAAGGTGTCGAGCAAAGCCGCATCGGACCAGTCGGGCCAGCCCCGGTCGGCCAGCTGGCGGTGCAGGAAGCCGGCCCTGGCCCGCAGTTGCTGTGCGGCCGGGGTCCAGGGCAGAATTGCCAGGCCCTTGCGGCGGACCAGGTCGAGCAGGGCGGGCAGGCGGTCGTCGGCAGTAACCGCCACCGGCCGTTCCTGCAGAACGATCGCGCCGAGGCGGCGCACCTCGCAAGCGACGACCCGCTGGCCGGCATCGTCCCAGCCGGCTTCGCGCTGCCAGTGCAGGTCCTCGCCGAACAGGGCCTCGACCGTGCTGCGCTGCAGCAGGCTCGCCAGGCAGATCTCGTCTTCGCCGGTCTGCCGACCGCGGGTTTCGACCGCGACCAGCCATTCGGCATCGCGAACCACTGACGTGGCAGCGAGGGTTGCGCCCTGGCCGTTGCGCAGCAGGTAGCGCCGGCTGCCCGGCGTGCGCTGCCGGCCAATCCGGTCCGGATAGGCGCAGGCCAGCAGGCGGCCGATCGTCGCCGGGTCGGCACTGGCTTCGGCGCTGCCGGCGCCGCTGCGCTTGCGCCAGTAGGCGGCGGCCCGGTGCACTGCGGCCGTCGCGGGGGAGCGATCGCGGCGCAGGATCTGCAGCCGGGCCAGCAGGTCGCTGGGTCCGGTTGCCGGGGTTGTCTGCCGGCTGTCGGCCAGCAGATCGCGCTCGGCGAGCAGGGCCACCAGGTCGCTGCCGAGGCCGGGTTCGTCTGCGGCGCGGGCGGCGACCAGCAGGCGGGCGAGACGCGGGTGCGCCGGGTAGCGGGCCATGGCGTGGCCGAGCGGGGTCAGCATGGCCCGCTGGTCAAGCGCGCCCAGGCTGACCAGCAGACGGCGTGCGGCGGCCAGGTGGCCAGCGGGCGGCCGATCCAGCCAGCTCAGCTGGGCCGGATCGGTCACTCCCCAGCGGGCCAGCTCGAAAGCCAGCGGCGCCAGGTCGGCCTGGCGAATCTCGGCCGGGGCGAAGGGCAGCAGTGCCCCCTGGGTGCCTGGGGTCCAGAGCCGGTAGCAGCGGCCCGGACCGCGCCGGCCGGCCCGGCCGGCGCGTTGTTCGGCGCTGGCCTGCGAGATGCGCAGGGTTTCCAGGCGGGTCATGCCGCGCGCCGCGTCGAAGCGCGGCCGGCGTTCCCAGCCGCTGTCGACCACGCTCTCGATGCCCTCGATGGTCAGGCTGGTTTCAGCCACGTTGGTCGCCAGCACCACCCGGCGCCGGGGGCCGGGCAGGATGGCGGCTTCCTGGGCCGCGAAGGGCAGGCCACCGTATAGCGGGTGCAGGGCGACCTGCGGCGCGAGGTCTTGCAGCAGGTCGCGGCAGCGGCGGATTTCGCCGGCCCCGGGCAGAAAGGCCAGGATATCGCCGCCGGTGTCGGCCATGGCGCGGCGCACGCCCTGCGCGGTCGCTGCGGCGCAACCGGCCGGGTCGGTATCGGCCAGGTGGGTGATTGTGACCGGGAAGGAGCGTCCGGCGGCGGTGATGATCGGCGCGTCATCCAGCAGGCGCGCCAACGGTTCGGCGTCGAGGGTTGCCGACATGGCCAGCAGGCGCAGGTCGTCACGCAGGCCGCGCTGCAGGTCCAGGCAGAGCGCCAGGGCGAGATCGGCCTGCAGGCTGCGTTCGTGAAACTCATCGAAAATCACCAGGCCGACCCCGCTGAGTTCCGGGTCGTTCTGCAGGCGCCGGGTCAACAGCCCCTCGGTCATCACTTCGAGACGGGTTGCCGGGCTGGTCCGGCGTGCATAGCGGATTGTATAGCCGATGGTTCCTCCCACCGCGCCACCGTGCAGGGCTGCCATGTAGCGCGCCGCGTTGGTCGCTGCCAGACGCCGGGGTTCGAGCATCAGGATGCGGCGGCCCTGCAGCCAGGGGGCGGCGAGCAGCGCCAGCGGCACGCGGCTGGTTTTGCCCGAGCCGGGCGGCGCCTGCAGCACCAGGTTGCGCGAGTCCGCCAAAGCGCGGGCGATTTCCGGCAAAACCGTGGTGACGGGCAGTTGTGGCGGTGAGGGCGACATGCCCTTATTCTGCCACAAGCGCCGGCAAAAGTCCGCACCCGGCGCCGGCCGGACCATCCGACCCGGCCAAGCAAACCCGGCCGGTGGCGATTGCGGGCAAAAGCACGTTTGCACTTCGGCCCCTGCGTGCTAATCTGCCGACAGCGAAAAATCTGCAAGAAGGGCCGGACCGATTTTCTGCTCCGCGCCCTCCGGACTGCCGGCGCGCCGCCGGAGAGAGAGGAAGTCCCTTTTGAACACGCCCCCCGACCCCGGCGCTCATGCGCCTTACCTGCGATACGGGCTGGATGATGCGATCCCCGCCCGGGAGATGGTCTTCTACGCCCTGCAGCACTTCGCCTATTTTCTCGCCAACACGGCGATCCTGCCGGTCATCGTGGGGGGCTATCTCGGCCTGTCGCCCATGGAACTGGCGACCCTCGTGCAGCGCACCTTCATTCTGTGCGGTCTGGTCTCCATCCTCCAGGTGTTGTTCGGCCACCGCTTCCCGGTGATGGAAGGTCCTTCGGGGCTGTGGTATGGCGTGCTGATTACCCTGGCGCTCGCCGCTCCCGATCTTGGCAAGCCCCTCGATGTGCTGCGGACCGATATCGAGGCGGGCTTTCTGGCGGCCGGTGCGGTGTGCATTGTCCTGGGCGTTACCGGCCTGGTCGGTAAAATCGTCAGGATCTTTACGCCGATTGTTAACGGCACCTTCCTGGTCCTCATGTCGATGCAGCTGAGTCCGGCCATCCTCAACGGCATGCTTGGCATCGGCCCGCACCATCAGGCCGTCGATTACCGGAACTTTCTGGTTTGCATCGGCGTCGCTACGCTGATTATCTGGATCACCCTGCGCGGCAAGGGCATGATGCAAAGCCTGGCGGTGCTGATCGGGGTCGGCGTCGGCTGGGTGGTCTCTCTGTGGTTCGGCCTGGCCCCTGAAATTGATCCTGGCATGGGGCAGCTGGCGATTGTGCCCGAAGTGTTCGCCTGGGGTGCGCCGACCTTCGATGCCGGCGTGATCCTGACCTTCATCCTGTGCGCCGTGGTCTTGTTTTCCAATCTCGTGGCGACCCTGATCGGCATGGGGACGGTTACCGGCAGCGCGCTGCCGGCGAAAACCTTCAACCGGGGCGCCGTGCTGAACGGCGTCTCCGATCTGCTGGCCGGGGTCGGTGCCGTCATCGGCTTTATCCCTTACACCTCGGGGGTGGCCTTGATCGCCATGACGCGGGTCGCTTCGCGGCGGCCGTTCATCCTTGGCGCGCTGTTCATGATTGTCATCGGCCTGATTCCCCAGGTGGGCATGTTTTTCGTCACCATCCCGCCCGTGGTCGGCAATTCGGTGATGTTCGTGGTTTTTTCCCTGATTCTGGGGATGGGCATCAAGGAGTTTGCGCAGGCCTCTTTGGGCATGGAAGAGTTGTATGTTGTCGGGATCTCGCTGCTGGTTGGCGTGGGGGTCATGCAATTGCCCCCTGAAGCCCTTGAAAATGTTCCGCATACCTTGCGCTATCTGTTGCTTAACGGCCTGATCGACGGGGTGCTGGTCGCGGTCTTCCTGGAGCAGCTGATCCTCAAAAAGCGACGGGCGGCAGCCAAGGCGTGAGCACGGCCAGGCTGCCGGGGCTATCTGTCGGCTGGTGCGGCCGCTACTGCAGGTAGGTCTTGAAGGCGTTGAGTTGCTCGGTATTGCCCATGGCGGCGATAAGGTCCCCCTGGGCAAACCGGAAATCCGCGTCAGGATTCGGTATGAAGTCACCCTTGCGGATGATGCCGACGATTGAAACGCCCAGGCGCCGACGGATCTCGAGCTCGCGCAGGCTGCGCCCGGTCAGCGGCGTGTCCGCCGCGAGCCGTTCCCAGGAAAGTTCCAGCAGGTGGCGGGCATTTTTCAGGAGCCTGAGATCCCGGTCATCCTCGCCGCCCGCGGCCAGCGGCAGGTAGAATTCCTTGCGGATAGCGTCGGTATATTGCTGAATCACCGAGATCGGCATCTTCAAATGCAGCAGCGTCTGCCGCGCAATTTCCAGGCCGGCTTCAAGCTCCGGCAGGATGACCATGTAAACCCCGAGTTTGTACAGGGAGCGCATCTGCTCTTCCCCTTCGGCGCGCACCACGATGTTCAGCCCGGGATGAAACTGGTGGACATGCAGGACAATCTGTTGGGTCTGGGCTATGGCCGGCGCGGTAATCAGCAGCTGCTGGGCCCGCTCGATTCCGGCGGCATCAAGCACCAGGCTCTGGCTGGCATCGCCATAGATGGCGGGGAAACGCGCGGCCTTGCATTCTTCGAAGCGCCGATGATTGACCTCGATGATGACAAACGGCACCTCCAGCTGCTTCAGGACCCTGGCGACATGCTGGCCGACCCGCCCGCCGCCGACGACCACCACATGGCCGCCGAGCTCCTGGTCGGGCAGGTAGATGGTTTCCAGGGGGTTGCTGCCGGAAAAATTCTGGAACAAGGCATAGATCGGCTTGATCAGACCGGAAAGCAAGGGCGTCAAGACCATGCTGACCACGGTCGCGCTGAGGATCAGCCAGTACTGTTCCTGGCTGAGGGTGCCGCTGCCGAACCCCTCCTGGGCGAGCAGGAAGGAGAACTCGCCGATCTGGAACATGCCCAGGCCGACGGCCAGCGGGATGACATTGCCATAGCCGAAGGCGCGGGCCATGATCGCCATGATCGCGCCCTTGCCGACCCCCACCAGCAGGACCAGCGCCAGCACGGCCTGCCAGTTTTCCCAGACAAACCCCGGGTTGAGCAGCATGCCGACCGAGGTGAAAAAGAGCAGGCCGAACAGGTCGCGCAGGGGAATGATGTCGCTCAGGGCCTGGTTGCCGTAATCGGACTCGCTCAGGACGATCCCCGCGACAAAGGCGCCGAACGCAAAAGAGAGGCCGAACAGGTAGGTGGCATAGCCGATGCCCAGGCCGATGGCGGTAATCGACAACAGGAAGAGCTCGCGCGATTCCCAGCTGGCGATCATCGCCAGCAGGCGCGGCAGCCAGCGGGTCCCCAGGTAGACCATGAGGGTCAGGAAGATGGCCGCCTTGGCCGCAGCCAGCGACAGGGACAGGACCGGCACGCCGGCCTGCGGCAGGCTCAGCTGGGAGAGCATGATCATCATCGGCACGACCGCCAGGTCCTGAACAATCAGGATGCCGATCATCACCCGGCTGGAGAGGGTTCCCATCACCCCCTGGTTGGTCAGGGTCTTGAGGATGACCATGGTGCTGGAAAAGGACACCAGCCCGCCCAGCCAGAGCGAGGGCAGCAGCCCCCAGCCGAACCAGCGGCCGATGAAAAAGCCCATGACGGTGGTGAGGACAATCTGGATCGGGGTGCCGATCAGGGCGATGTAGCGGACCGGCCTCAGCTCTTTCAGCGAGAATTCCAGGCCGAGCGCGAAGAGCAGCAGGGCCACGCCGATTTCGGCGAGTTTCTCGATCTCGTGGGTGTCGCCGATGGTGACCCCGCCGGTGAACGGGCCGACCAGGATGCCGGCGAAGATATAGCCCAGCATCAGCGGCTGCTTCAGCCGGTGAGCGATGAGGGCGCCGGCCAGGCCGGCCACGATGATGATGATGATGTCAGCGGCGATTCCCATCTGTCGGGCAACTCCTTGAGGTTTTTCTGCCGGGTTTGAGGCGACCGCCCGGGACCGAGCGCGGCCTCGCCGTCTGGCGTGGCGGCACCTGGTTTTGTTTCCGTCGGGAGATGGTTCCTTCTCGTTTCCCGCTGGACACTAGTTTTACGGAGGCCGTCGATTAATATCAACAAAAATCCCGTCTGGGTGCTTTGTCGGGCGACCCACGCATTTCCGGCTGAAAGCTTACCATGAGCGCGCCGGACAAAAAAACCAAGGTCTTGGCCTGAAAAGCCAGGCCCTTGGTTTTTGTCTGCCGAGAGACCAGGATCACCTGCAGCCCAGTGGTCAGGACAATCTGTCGGCAGCACTGAGCGCAACACGGCACCCCATGACCCGGCGCGCAAGCGCAGTGATTATCTGGCCGCGCTTGCCGGTGCCGACAAGCATCGTGAAGGGGACATGGATGGACGTGGGAACCTATCCAACAAAGGGTTAGTTGCTTTTTGCACCTTTTTCTTGGAGATGGCTATCGACCAGATTGGGTTCATGTCCACTCTCCTCGATTTTGATGGTCTTCAAAAGCGCATACTTGGTTATGTCGCTAGGCAGACAGTCCTGGGAGAGCTACAGTCAGAATCCGGCTATCTTTTGCGTGAAGGCTTACTGCGTGGAGCAGTGCCCCGCGGAGAGGCCGCAAGGATAACTGGGAAACCAGAACGTACCGCACGCCGTATTCTCAAGGACCTCCTCGACAAAAAGCTCTTGAGCGCAGAGACAGAGAAAGGCTCCGTCCGCCTATCCTTTCCGACTCGAGCCGTTGGTTATTATTTCCCCCGCTTGTACCCGGAGGGGGTTGCGCTTGCTGAGGAATAAAATGTGCGTTTCGGCAGGAGTATATGAGCGAGCTGCCTTGCTGCGCTTCGGGAGGCCAGCTTAACCTATTGTAGTGTAAAAAACTCGACTGTCGGTGGGGCTAAGTTACTGATAATAACTAATTCACCTCTTTGGAAGTGTCAAACCTCGGATTCCTGCAATCGGAAACTCCAAGTGCCGTCCTCGCTGTTGGAAAGCTGCCGACTAGAGTCAGATCCTGAAGACTGAGTTATCAGCAAACTATGATCGGGCTTGACCAGCATGCTAGCAGGTGCTAGCATGCTGAAAAAGATGAAAGGGGTGCAGTTATGACTAGGCAGCTTAATTTAAGAGTGGATGATGAATTTGCCGAAAGACTGGAGACTTTATCAAAGCAAATAGGAAGGCCGATGGGGGCTGTACTTGAGGCAATTGGCACTCCGGCAATTGAGGCGGCCGAGGCGGATATTAAATTTGAAGCAGAAGCACTTGCGGCATGGGAAGAATTTGAGCTAACAGGTATCTGTGAGCCAGCCGAAAAGATTGATGCTCTATTCGATCATGCTCTCGCTCGGGCCAAGGCTGTTTCGGAGAAGAAAAGAGGATGACCCGGGAGGTAGTCACCACACCATTGTTTACTCGTCGATTGAAAGGATTTCTTGACGAGTATGCTGAATTGGGCGCGGTTCGTTTTGTCGAACGCTTGCAGCAAAGCTACCAGGCAATGGTGGAGAATATTTCCGCGTTTGACGAGATTGCCCCCGCAAGAAGAAGGTCGGTCCAAGGCAAAAAAATAACTGTGAGGGAATATGCCCTGGATGCCGGAGCTCGAAATTTCCTGGTTCTCTACTGGGTTCCACCTGACCCAGTTGAACCAATACTTCTTTTAAATATCAGGATAGGTGGGCAAAATCGTTTTTTCTGGAAAGAAGAGTCATAGTGACCGCTCTAAAGAAATGAATTAAGGATCTGGATATCTCCTTCGACCTTGTTCAGTAGAGTCTTAATCAGCATTGTCTTTTTTCGGTTCGGATTGGGTAGTTTCCGCAAAAACCATCCTATCCGTCCGGGGAAGACAATGCTCTAATTTTTACCGCCCTCTACCCACATCAGATTCTGCGGAAGAGGCATTTTTTTAGGACAGTCTATTCTATTAGTCTCACGGGCCAGCTTATCGTGAAGCGACTTCCGCCCAGCGGTGATGTTGCGATTGTGATGCGGCCATGATGTGAGTCGAGCACTCTTTTGACAATTGCCAACCCCAGTCCATAGCCCCCCGATTCACGACTCCGGCTGGAACCCAGACGCGCAAATGGTTCAAAAATTCTTTCTCTATCTGCGGCTGGAATACCCGGTCCATCGTCATCCACATGAATCACTAATTCCTCACCACGTTGCTCAAGACTCACCTTGACAAGACCATTGCCATAGCGGGATGCATTTTGTAACAGATTACTAACCGCCCGTCCCAGATAATTGGGTTCGAAGCTGGTCTTGTATTGACGATGAATCAGAAATTCATGCTGCAGGTGGGCTGATATCTTTCCCCTCTGCTCTGCCAGAACCTCTTCAAGCCAAGGCACGATGGCCTGTTCCTGCATTGTCAACTTGGTGTCTTTCCAGTCATAGCGAGCGTAGGTCAATAATTCGTTGATCAGTCCATCCAGTTCATCCAGATCCTGATGAATCCCGTTAATATAATGATCCTTTTCCCCTGACTCAGGCGAAGTGATAAGCATCTCCATGCCAAAGCGCAAGCGGGCGATTGGTGTCCGCAACTCGTGGGAGACGGCGTGGGTAAGTTCCTTTTGTGCGGTGATCAATTGCTGTATACGTTCGGCCATCTGGTTAAAGGTGTTGGCCAGCGGCAAGAGCGCTGAATTCGCCGGCAGTTTCGCTCTGGCGTCAAGCTGTCCTTCACCCAAAGCTAAAGCCGTCCTGCTGATTCTGCTCAAGTGTCGCCAGAACGGCAGGGCCCAGAGCAGTGCCGCAATGCCGAGGAGTGCCAGGAAAAGTCCCCAGGTCCAGACCTTAAGCAAGTTGCTGACCCCAGGGGATGGGAAGGGTCCAATGGCCAGGGCGTAATCACTTTGATCAATTATCTGCCAGAACTGATGGTAATCAGCGGAAACCAGGATCTCCCCCTCTTGCAGCAGGCCAATTTCAGTCGCGGAAAAGTTTTCCTGATCGATTCTGGTCAACGCCAGGGGATAGCCAAATTCAGGTTGCAATTGACGCAGACGCTCTGACCACTCCTCCTGCGGGTGGCGAATAAGATCCTGCCAAATCAGAAAAAGGGGGCCCCTGACCAGCTCGCGGTGGTACTGATTAAACTCCGCCCTGAAGGGCGCCGCCGCAAAGTGTTCAACCAGAGGAACGACGGCGAAGAGGGCCAGCAGTAGAACAACGATAATGAACAGATAAAAACTCAGAAAGATACGCTTCATGGGTTCACCAGGCATCCATAACAAAGAGGTATCCCTGGCGCCAGATCGTTTTGATCCGCCTGGGCTGCGCGGGGTCGACTTCTAACTTTTTACGCAATCGCGAGATGGCGATATCGATGGATCGATCCAATCCATCATAGTCAATGCCTCGCATTGCGGAAAAAATCCGTTCCCGATCAAGAACCGTCCCACCATGGCTGGCCAGCAAGGCAAGCAGATCGAATTCCGTTGTTGTTAAATCCACCGGTTCGCCATCAAGAAGGGCCTGCCGCGAGGAAAAGCAGATCTGCAAGCCACCGACGTGAATATTCTTTGGCACAAGAGTGGCCGAGAAAGGGTCATGTTGCTCGGCACCCTTCTCCATGCGCCGAATTAAGGCACGGATACGGGCGAGCAGCACGCGTGGTTCAATCGGTTTTTTGACATAATCATCGGCACCCAGTTCGAGTCCGGCAACCTGATCCATATCATCTTCCCGAGCGGTCAGAATCAGAATGGGACCCGGGTAGGTGGAACGTACCTGCTGACAGACCGAGAGACCGTCCTTGCCGGGCAGCATCAGATCAAGGATGAGCAGCTCCGGATTCTCCTTGAGGATGCGTCCCGGAGCCGTGTCTCCTCGCCCTTCAATCAATACCTCATAACCCTGTTGCTGTAGATAGTCCCGAATCAGTTCGGCCAGTCGTTGATCGTCTTCAACCAGGAGTATCCGTTGTTTTTTATCCATGTTTCCTGCTTTGGCTATGGCAAGAGAAGCGGCAAATCGCTTTGAAGGTGGGCCTGTCTGTTTCTTCACATCTTTGCCGCTTCTGTCTTTTAAATCAAGTCCAGTTTAACGGCCGGAAGCAGGATAATCTGTTGGGTTTTTGCATCACTTTGTAACGAATTGTTGCCACCCGCCGGATAAAATCATTTCTGCAACATTCTGAGACAAAATCCAAACAGTTTCACAACAGACGGATAGCGTTTTTTTCGGGTAGCTTATGGCTAACTTTAACAGCGCAAAGGAGAACGATCATGAAACGACCAGGTATTATTGGAATATGCAGTTTGTTGATAGCACTGATGTCTCTTTCATCCCCGGCGATTGCCCTTGATGATGGTCAAGGCCAGAGTGGTCTGTTCGGAACCATCAGGTTGGGCGGCGGGGTCGTTAACACCCGTCCTTCCGGACTGGAGGTTCTGGATGACAATGAACAGCGCGATAAGCTGGGAGGCAGAGGCAAGAGGCGATCGCAGGGCCTGCTCCTGCTCGGTGCAGATGTTAGCTACACCTTTAGAGAGAGTGGGCCAACGCTCATGGCGGCTATCAGTACCGAAGGCCCCTTCTCTGTGGCCCTGCGTCATGAAATCGGGGGAGGAGGTGAACTGACCTTCAGTACTCTCTACGAAAAAAAAGAGGTCTGGAAAAATCCCTATCTGGTCGGGGCGAATCGCAGTCGCACCGATGCCGAATCATTTGGTGGAGCGGTGGTCTGGGAGCGAATTTTGGGCACCGGGGCGCGGCTGGCGCTGAAACGTCAGCAGATTGATATTGCGGATGATCTGATTGGGCAGACGGAACCAGGGTTACGGCGCGATGGTGCTGATACCACCCTGGGGATTGGCTATGGCTGGGATCTGGCTGCAGGTGGGGTTGTGAGTGCTGATCTCAGCCATACCTGGCTCAACCGGGACGGCGTCGGCAACAGAGGTTATGCCTATCTCGCTGAAGTCACACATGAACTGGGTGTCGGTCGACTGACATTTTTGACCCACGTCGAACTGAAGAATGCTCGTTTTGACGGAGTCCATCCCGTATTCAATAAAAAGCGCAAAGAGTCAGCTTGCAGTTTCTCTGAAATGATCACCTTTGCCGCGCCCTTCGGTTATACAAACTGGTCGGTTTTTGGTATTGCCGCCATTAGTGCGACGGATGCCAATATCGACTTTTTCGATAGCTCCATGCTGTTTTCGGGGCAGGAATTGGTTACAGGTTTTGAGAGACTCCTGCTGCATCCAAGCAGCATCTGCACGAGATTTCCAACGGAGAAAAATCATGGATCGACTATTTAATCAGGGCAAATGCAGCGTTCCGTTCCGTTCATTTACCCCTTTTCTCATGATCACATTTGGAATGGCCTGGAGCGTTCTTGGGTTTTACATCGTTTCCCCGGAACGAATGAGTGCCATGTTCGGCCAACTTACCGGCAACCATCCGCTCTTCTTCCTGGCCGTTTACGCTCCTGCCATCGCAGCATTCATTCTTGTCATCCACCATGGTGGCATTGCCGGGCTGCGGCGCTTCCTTGGGCGGGCGCTGCTCTGGCGTTGCAGCGCGGGCTGGTATGCTTTTCTGATCATCGGTATTCCGTTGATCTTTATCAGTGGCTCCGCATTGAGAGGTAATCTTTTTACCGAACCATTTCCCTTTGCATCCCTTCCGGCTCTGCTCGGTGCATTGGTTGTTGCTGCCATCAAAGGCCCGGTCGAAGAGTTTGGCTGGCGCGGCCTTGCCCTGCCGCTGTTGCAGAGAAAGTGTGCGCCGTTCTGGGCCGGGCTGATTCTTGGGGCGATATGGGGTCTATGGCATCTACCGGCCTTTTTGTTAAGTGGAACCCAGCAAAGCCAGTGGTCGTTCACAGCGTTCTTTGCCGGATGTCTGGCGCTAAGCACCATCGCCACGGCACTGTTCAACCGGTCGCGTGGCAGCATTCTGCTGGTAGCATTTTTCCACTTTTCGCTCATGAACCCGATTTTTCCTGATGCGCAGCCTTACGATACATACCTGTTGATCGTTGTCGCATCGCTGATCGTTTGGTGGCATCGCCAGGAGATGTTCTCAAAAGAAGGGGCGGTTACAGACGTTCTCCCCGGACACAAGGCCCTGTGATGCTGCATGCTCCCGAACCTTGTGCTGCTGTAGGGTTGATCTGCGAGGGGCACTTATGCAAATCAGATTGATCATAAGAAAATCGTGGGCGGGTACAAGACCCGCCCCTACGATTGTTTGTTTATGCACCGACGGAATAAGACATGTTGTGGGGGATCGTATCCGAATGGACGCGTGGGTCTTTCTTGTGCTGCTGCTGATAACGGCAGGTCTCTATCCGTCCTTCGCAGCGCCATCTACCCTTCCTGAAGATTTTCAAGCGGCACTCGATGCCCTTCAGCAGGTGTATGGTTTTCCGGGAGCAACAGCTGCTTATGTACTCCGGGATGGAACAACCGCTGCGGCTGCAACCGGTCTCGCCGATGTTGAAGCCGGGACGCCGATGACGGTGGAGTCGCGCATGCTTTCAGCCAGTATCGGCAAGACCTTGGTCGGTGCCACCGTTGTGGCACTTGCCCACGAGGGGGCGCTGGAGCTGGATGTGCCGGTGGCGCGATGGCTTGGTGACCGGCAATGGTTTGAGCACTTGCCAAATGGTGACGTGATGACGTTACGGCACCTTCTCAACCACAGTTCAGGTTTGCCCGACCATGTTTATCTGGAGAGCTTTGCAAATTCAGTCGCTCATCAATGGCACGAGACACAGAATCTTTTTTTGCCTGAAGAGTTGATAGGATTTGTTCTGGATATGCCCGCACTTTTCGAGGTTGGTACCTCCTGGTCATACACGGACACCGGGTATATTCTGATCGGCCTGGTGATAGAAGAGGTTACCGGCAGAAGCTACTACGAAGAGATCAGAGAGCGCTTTTTGATGCCCCTTGATCTGCTCCTGACGACACCATCTGACCAACTATTGTTAGCAGGGCTAGCTGCCGGTTATATGGGGGTAGAGAACTCTTTCGGGTTCCCGCAAAAAACTCTTCAAGCGGATAAATCGATGGTTTGGCACCCAGGATTTGAATGGACGGGCGGCGGCCTGGTAAGCAATTCTGGTGATCTGGCGCGATGGGGCGCTTTATTGTTCGGCGGCAATGCCATGGCTGGAGATTATCTGACGGAACTGTTGCGAGGGACCCCAGTCAGTCCAGAGGATTCCGACATTTATTACGGATCAGGGGTTGCAATTTATCGATCAGGCCCTTTTGGGCCGGTCTATGGCCATGGCGGCTGGATTCCCGGCTACAGTTCCAGCTTACGGCACTATCCAGATCATGGCGTGACCATTGCTTTTCAAATCAATACAGATATCGGTATCGTGGATGACACGACAGCGGTAATCAGTGAAATGGAAAAAAGATTGGCAGAAATTGTCATATCCAGCAAGGACAAGGGCCCAGCTGAAAACAGCTAAGCTCTTGTTTTTGTTATGGCGGAGGGGGTGGGATTCGAACCCCCTTCCAGTGTGTAGTCAGTTGTCGAACCATATCTCGATTTTTCTGGTTTCTCGATTTTTCTCTCGATTTTTCTGGTTTTTCAAGGGCTTAATTGAGGTCGGAGATGTTTTCTCTTTCGCCGAATCCTACACAACCCTACATAATCCTCCCTGTCCCCAGGAAAGTTTCAGGAAAGCTTGGGCCGAGCGTCACAGTCTGGCGTGCCGAGGAGGTCCGGGCACTTGTCGAAAATGTCGACTGACAAGAGTCTCCCATAAATTTTTCGCTGGCATAAGGGTTTTTTGATCAGCTTCCAAAAGAAACAGGACGAGATAATGTTTAATATATTTGACAAAAACAAGTTATTTTGTTAATTATATTTACCGTTATGACTAAAAAGACTCAATACCTGTATCCAGGGTCCCAAAAAGTATTGTCTGCTCTGGGGCAAAGGCTCAAAGATGCACGCCTTCGTAGACGTTTTTCTATGGAGGCCGTCAGCGCAAGGGCTGGCATTTCCCGCCCCACACTGTACAAGATTGAGCAAGGTGACCCCTCGGTAACATTTGGTCACTACGTTCAGGTGCTGCGTGTTTTGGGACTGCTTGACGATTTGTCGCTCATCGCGAAGGAAGATTCACTTGGCCGGCGCCTGCAAGATGAGTCCATGCCACAAAGGGAAAGAGCACCACGCACAAAGAGCTAATGGAGGCCACGATGGCCAAAATAAACCGGGAGCAAGTTTGGGTCTGGCTCGATGACCCAACTTTTGGTCTTTTAAAACATATTGGCACACTTTCCAAAGGTGACCGCGGCACCATAAGCTTCGAGTACGAGGCGGCCTGGCGTCAGCTTGCCCATGCATTTCCGCTTGATCCGGAGTTGGATATGCATCCCGGAGAATTCTATCCCAGGGATTCCAACTTTGGGGTCTTCATGGATTCATGCCCTGACCGCTGGGGGCAGACTCTCATGAAGCGAAGAGAGGTCATTGAGGCAAAGGGAGAAGATCGCAGGCCTCGAACACTTGGTCCATGGGAGTTCCTTTTGGGAATCCAGGATTGCACCCGCATGGGGGCGCTTCGGTTTACTTTGCCGGGAGAGGAGAGATTTCTTGCCGATGAGGCATTGACTGCTCCCCCTGTTGCGAGAATTGCCGAACTGGAAGCTATCGCCTATGAAGTCACCAAGGGTGAGGATGCTGATTTTGACCAGCTCAAAGAATGGCTCATAGTTCTGGTGGCGCCGGGCTCATCACTTGGTGGCGCTCGCCCAAAGGCAAACGTCGAAGATAAGCAAGGCCATCTTTGGATTGCGAAGTTCCCTTCTGCCGACGACGACTACGATGTCGCTTTGTGGGAAAAGCTCCTGCACGACATGGCCAACGATTGTGACATTGATGTTCCTGAATCAGATGTCATGAAGCTGGGCGACAAGTATCATACATTCATGGTCAAACGATTTGATCGTGTCGAAAACGGCCGCGTGTTTTATGCCTCGGCCATGACCATGCTGAATCACGTCGACACCGAAGATGCGAGTTATCTTGAGTTGGCAGAGTTTATCTCAAGGTTTGGAGACCCTGATCGGATTGATAGGGACCTCAGAGAGCTTTTTACTCGAGTGGTCTTTAACGTCATGACGGCAAACAGGGATGACCATTTGCGCAACCATGGATTTATCAGAAGGCCCTCAGGATGGCATCTGTCGCCGGCTTTCGACATGAACCCCTCGGCAAAAAAAGAGGAACATGTTTTAGCCTTGGATACACATACTCGCCAACCGGATATGGACGTCGTCATTGAAACAGCCGGCCTTTACAGGCTCAACGAAGAGCAAGCTAGAGAAATAATTAAGAACGTCGGAAATGTGGTTGAAACCTGGCACGGCAGAGCCAGGAAAATGGGTATATCCAAGCAGGAATGCCTCGAGCGCGAGCACTTGTTTCTGCAAGGAGCATAATTTTTTGGCTTGGCCAAGTCAGGCACAGAAGAAATAGTTGAATGCACATCGACCACACGAATATGGGAATGAAAGCAGGATGACCATGACTTTCTTTCATCAAGAGGGGTTTAGTTATGACTAACGGTCAGCAAGCAGATTCAGAGCACTGACGAGGCAATCTGTCGAAATATCGAATCGCTTGCCGACCAACGGGCACTGCTCTCGCAAAACCTCCTATCACAACTCAGAAACCTAGTTGAGAGTGTCGCAGTCCTTCTTCACACGGGCTCACTTTATGCCGAATTTAAATACGACGCTGTAAAACCATGGCTCGCCTTTATCAAAAGGAACGCAAGGTTCAACTTTCTCGGCAAGTTCCACAAACTGATTGAGAAAAGTGCCCCCATTATACCCTGGACGGGGACGCCTCTGAGCGTTTGATGCTCAAATATTACGAGTACCTCTACCGCATCCGCAGGTTGCTTCATGACAACCCTCCCTCCATTGTCAGGCATTTTGCCTCAATTTGTGTGTCCGGGATAGTGTAACCACATCACCATGCGGAGGCCACGGCATACGGGGCAGTCAAAAGAGCGGTTTTTAAAAATATGAAAAACCATATCTTTCCACTAAATCTTCCAGCGCCGAAAACTGAAAAAACAAAAGGCTCAGCTGAAAACAGCTAAGCCCTTGTTTTTGTTATGGCGGAGGGGGTGGGATTCGAACCCACGGTACCTTGCGGTACAACAGATTTCGAGTCTGTCACCTTCGACCTCTCGGACACCCCTCCGAAGCGTGCTGCTGCGGCGCGGGGCTTTTCCGCCAGCTCGGCGTCAGCCTGCAGCGCGCCGGCGCCCGACGTCGCGTTGCTACGCCTGGCTGGTCACGTCTGGCCTGCCTTGATCTGACGAAAAATTATTCGCGCCTCGTTCGGATTTTCTCGTTATGCGTTACGCATCACCCGTCACGGGTTCTCCTTTATATAGAATTTCCGGATTTTTTTCCAGCCCTTAATTCCCGGAAAAAATTACTGAGCAGCTGACTGCACTCTTTTGCGAGCACCCCTTCGCTGACTTCGACCCTGTGGTTGAAACGCTCATCCCGGGAAAGGTCGTAGATCGAGCCGACCGCGCCGGCGCGCGGATCGCGGCAAGCGTAGACCAGGCGCGGGATGCGCGCCAGGATGATGGCGCCCATACACATCACGCAAGGTTCCAGGGTGACGTACAGGGTGGTGTCGAGCAGGCGCCAGTGGCCGATCGTCTCCGCCGCTTCGCGGATTGCTACCAGTTCGGCGTGGCTGGTCGGGTCGTTGCTGGTTTCGCGCAGGTTGTGGCCGCGCCCGATGATCTCGTCGTTGAGCACGATGACCGCGCCGATCGGCACCTCGCCCTTCCGCTGGGCCAGCTCCGCCTCGGCGAGGGCTTCATGCATGAACTTTATGTCGTGGTTGCCGCCGGTCATGGCCTGCCGCGGTTCTTATCCTGCCTCTGCCGGTACGCCTGGGCGATGCCGCCGCCTGAAGTCTCCCGGTAGAGCGAGGGTAGCGCCTGACCGGTTTCCATCATGACGCGGGTGATTTCATCAAAGGTGATCTTGTGTTCACCGCCGGAGAGCAGGGCAAAGTGACAGCAGCTCAGGGCGCGGGTGGCGGCATGGGCGTTGCGCTCGATGCAGGGAATCTGCACCAGCCCGGCGACCGGATCGCAAGTCAGGCCGAGGTGATGCTCCAGGCCCATTTCGGCCGCGTATTCAACCTGCTGGGCGGAGCCGCCATGCAGCTGGACTGCTGCGGCGGCGGCCATGGCACAGGCGGTGCCGATCTCGCCCTGGCAGCCGACTTCGGCACCGGAGATCGAGGCGTTGTGCTTGACCAGGTTGCCGATCAGGCCGGCGGTCGCCAGCGCCCGCAGGATGTCCTGGTCGCTGCAGGCCAGGGTTTCCTGCAGGTAGCGCAGTACGGCGGGCAGCACGCCGCTCGAGCCGCAGGTCGGCGCGGTGACGATGACGCCGCCTGAGGCGTTCTCTTCGGAAACGGCCAGGGCGTAGGACCAGATCAGGGCCCGCTGCCTGAGGTCGGAACCGTACAGGGCGCTCTTGCGATAAAAATCGTGCGCTTTGCGGCCCAGCCCCAGCCCGCCCGGCAAAACCCCGACCTGTTCCAGGCCCCGTGCGATGGCTTGGGACATCGCCTGCCAGACCTCGGCGAGATAAGCGAAGAAGTCCGCATCTTCGTTGGCCTGCACGTATTCCCAGAAGGATTCGCCGGTTTTTTCGGTATGCGCCAGCAGCGCCTGCATGTTGGTCAGCGCATAGATCTTCGGCACGCTCTCCAGGCCGGACTCATCGAGCAGGGCACCGCCGCCGACGCTGTAAACCGACCAGCTTGCCACCGCAACGCCGGCGGCATCGCACGCTTCGAAACGCATGCCGTTGGGATGGAGGGGCAGTTCCTCGCCCGGGAGCCAGGCGATCTCGAGGGGATCGGGAGCGAAAACCTGGGCGAGCGCCTGGTCGGTCAGGTGGCCGCGGCCGGTGGCGGCCAGGCTGCCGAACAGGCTGACCCGGAAGCTTGCCGCACCGGGGTGGCGCTGCCGGAAATGCTCTGCCGCCTTGCGCGGGCCCATGGTGTGGCTGCTGGATGGCCCGTGGCCGATACGAAAAATCTCGCGGAGTGATTCCATGCGGACTCCTGTTCAGAAGGAACGAGCGGTTTTCCTGCCGATCATAACAGAAAATCCGCGGCGCTGGCGACGGGGAAGGCTGCCCCCGCAGTGGCTTCATGCATAGCCGAACAGCCACATGCAGCCGATGGCGATGAACACGCCCGGCAGCAGGTTGCCCACCGGCAGCCGCCGGATGCCCATCAGGTCGAAGGAGATGGCGATGATGAGCAGTCCGCCGACGGCGTTCATCTCGGTGATGACCGGGTCGGTCAGCAAAGTTTTGGCCAGTCCGGCGCCCAGGGTGATCGCGCCCTGATAGATGGCGAGCGGGATAATGGAGAAAATCACACCGATGCCGAGGGTGGAGGTCAGGGCGATCGAAGCGACGCCGTCCAGCGCCGCTTTGGCGTAGAGGATGGTCGGTTCGCCGCCGAGACCATCCTGCAGGGCGCCCATGATCGCCATGGCGCCGACGCAGTAGAGCAGGCTGGCGGTGACGAAGCCCTCGGTGATCTTGCCCGCGCCGGCGAAGCGGCGCTGCAGGGTGTTGCCGAAGGCGGCGAGCCGGCCTTCGATGTCGAGCAGTTCACCGGTCAGTCCGCCGAGGATGACACTGCCGATGACGATCATCAACTGCTGGCTCTGCAGGGCCAACTGCAAGCCGATCAGCAGGACGGCGAGACCGAGACCGGCCATCATGGTATTGCGCACCCGGTCCGAGAGCAGCGCACCGGCCCAACGGCCCACCAGGCAGCCCGCGCAAATGGCGGCGATATTGACCAGGGTTCCCTGGAGGATCATAGTTCGCTCTCCATCACCAGAAAAAATCCTCAAGATACCCGATGCCCTGGCGCCTGGGAAGCTCTTTTTGCGGGAATAGGGCAGCCCGGCAGGGTCTTACTCTTCAGCCCGGCCTGTGCCCGGCGGCATCAGCGCTTCGATCAGCAGGCCGGCCGGGATCGCCAGGGCGACGGTCAGCAGGGCGCGGCCCAGGGAGAAGGGCCAGCCGAGGAAACCGATTTCGATCGGCACCATCTGCAGTTTGACGGCATAGCTCGACAGTACGATGACGACGACCGCCCAGCGCGCGCCCTGGCGCTGCAGGCTCATCAGCAAAGGGAAGATGATGTAGGCCGGGCCGATCAGCAGGGTCCCGCACAGGGCTGCGATAAACAGGCCCTTGAAGCCGCTGCCACGGCCGAGCAGCCGCACGATCAGGTCACGGCTGATCCACGCCTGGAGGATGCCGACCAGGCCGAAAACGGCAATGATCAGCAGTAAGACCGCACCGAAGGTGGTCGCGCCGACCTCGAGAGCCTGCCAGGCGCGCGCCGGGTTGACGCCGAAGGCCCAGAGGTAGAGAGCTGCGGTGAGCAGCAGCAGCCACTGGGAGCGGAGCATGACCTTGAGGCTGAACCGGTCAGAGGGGCTGATCACAGGACGACTCCCAGCAGCAGCCCGATCAGCATGGCGAGACCGAAGTTCATGCTGTTGCGCAGCAGGGCGAAACGCAGCGAGAAGGTGGCGGCTTCGAACGGCAGGGTGATGATGCCGACCGAGATCCAGGAGACGATGAAGGCGGCTACTGCCGGCGGCCAGGCGCCGGCCGCCAGCATCGAGTCGGCCAGTGGGTAAGCTGCCAGCGGCGGGCCGATCGAGACTGCGCCGAGGGCGCCGGCGGCCAGCAGGGACCACCAGCCGTTTGCCGCACCCATGACCCGTTCCACCTGCTCGGGAGGCAGAAAGACCTGGAACAGGCCGACCAGGCCGAATACGGCAATCAGCAGCGGCAGCAGCATCCACAGCGAACGCACGCCGATCTGCAGCGCCTGGCGGGTCCGGGCGCGATCGATACGGCCGAGGAGAAGATAAACGAGCGCAATGAGGATCAGGTAAACCAGGCCGACGGTCAGCATATCAGGGTAATTTCATCCGTTGTCCTGCAGTTCAATGTGGAAGGTGGCCCCCCCGCCGGGGGTTGTTTCCACCCAGGCCCGGCCGCCGTAGAGCCTGGCGATTTTCTGTACCGTGGCTAGGCCGACCCCGCTGCCGAGCACCTGCTTGCCGACGGAGCCGCGGTAAAAAACGTCGAAAATCCGAGTGGCTTCATGCTCGGGAATGCCCGGGCCGTGATCGCGGACATGAAAGCGCACCCGGTTCTGAGCGCGCTCGCCCCCCACTTCGATCACATCACCGGCTGCCGCGGCATAGCGCAGCGCGTTGCCGATCAGATTCTCGAAGATTTCGGTCATCAGGGTTTCAGGCACCAGGACTTCGGGCAGCGGCTGGACCTTGACCTCTACCCTGGCCTGGCTGATGCGGCTGGCGAACCTGAGCAGGACATCCTGTACGACTGCATCGGTATCCACCGGCTCGGTGGGCGGTTCGATACTGCCGGCCTTGGCGAGATTCAGCAGATCGTCGATCAGCCCCGCCATTTTTTCACTGTGATTTTCGATGGCCGTCAGGTATTCCAGGGCATCATCGTCCAGCTTGTCTGCACACTCCTGGCGCAGCAGTTCGGCATAACCGCTGATCACCGTGAGTGGTGAGCGCAGGTCATGCGAGGCCGTGTAGACAAAGGCATCCAGTTCGCGGTTGGCCTCGCGCAATTTCTCTTCCGCCTGCTTACGTTCGGAAATATCCAGGAAAGAGATGACCGCGCCGACCGTGCGGTTGTTCTTGACCAGCGGATAGGCCCAGTACTCGGCCTGAAAGCTGCTGCCGTCCCGGCGCCAGAAGACTTCGTCTTGCATGTGGATGCGGCTGTCCTGCTGATAGGCGTGGCAGATCCGGCAATCTTCGGCGGCATAGGCTGTGCCGTCGCTGCGGGTGTGGTGGATCAGGTGGTGCAGGTCCCTGCCGAGGAGGTCTTGCTCGTTGTCATAGCCGAGCAGGTGCAGGGCCGCCGGATTGCAGAAGGTGCATTTCCCTTCGAGATCGAGCCCATAGATGCCCTCGGCCGCGGAGTTGAGCAATGCTTTGGTTTGCGCAATGCTGGCTTTCAGCTCGATCTCCGTCTTGCGGCGCTGGAAAAGCACGAACAGCAGGTCCAGGGTGAAAAAAGCCAGGACCCCGAGAATGATCCACAGCTGGGTTTCGCCGAGCGTATAGAAGGCCGGGCGCTGATCGCTGCCGGACTGGCCTGGGGATGGCAAAGAGGCGGGGGGTTCGGTCCGGTCGAGCGGCTTGATGGCCTGCTGGTGTGCGTCCGCGGCCGGCGGCAGGCCAAGCGTGGCGAGGACCAGCAGACAGGATAACGCGACCAGATGCGCTCTGAACCGGCGGCAGCGATGTAAGTAAAAACCGGCCATGCCCATCTGGTCCCATACCGTGAAAAGTTGTTGTCAGAATAGGTGAAAGCAGGGCAAATTGCAAAATTTTCCGGCAGGTGGCCGCGGGGGCACAGCCAAGGCCCCGGTCATGACTGTTGCGGGGCCTTGGCTGGCAAATCAGGGGTTGCCCTCTGGCGTCAATCGAAAGCCATGGACGTGTCCCACTCTTCCCAGACCTTGCCGACCAGGCCGATGCCCGGCTTGAGGGTTTTTTTGCCGGGGCGCCAGCCCGAAGGCGTGGCTTCGGCTCCCTTGCTGGCGCGCACCAGCTGGAAAGCCTGCACCTGGCGCAGAGTCTCATTGATGTTGCGGCCGACCGGAGGGGTCAGGACTTCATAGCCCTGGCAGATGCCGTCCGGGTCGATGATGAAGCGGCCGCGGTTCTCGACGCCGGCCGCTGCGTCGAACACACCGTAAAGGCCGCCGATCTTGCCGCCGGCATCGGACAGCATCGGGAAGGGCACGCCGCCTGCCACCATTTTCGAGAGTTCGTCGTCGTTCCACATCTTGTGCACGAACATGCTGTCGATGCTCACCGACAGGAGTTCCACGCCGAGCTTCTGGAATTCTGCGTATTTTTCAGCAACTGCTGAAATTTCCGTCGCTCAGACAAAGGTGAAGTCGCCCGGGTAGAAGCAGAGCAACACCCACTTGCCCAGATAATCGGACAGCTGAACTTCGACAAACGCTCCTTTGTGATAGCCCGCCGCCTTGAAATCGGGCACTTTCCGACCGACCTGAATCATGGTTTGCTCCTTTACCCGGATTGCGGTGGATGGTTCGGGTGCGCCCTGTTCAGGGCCTTCTTCACTGATTGGGCCGCCCGTGGGCCGGGCACAGCCGGGATCGATTTCCATGCTCATGAAAACTCCTTCCGTTGGGGGTTAATAACGCTGGTCGGCGTCTTGCCGCTCTTCCGCACGACTTAATTTTCGCTGCACGTGAATGCCACGCGCAGCATCCAGGCGATCAGCGCCAGGCCGATGACCAGGGTGACCAGGAAGAGAACCATCGATGAATATTCCGGCACCACCTGGAGCATGTCCAGGGTGAAGACGTCGCGCAGATAGCCGCCGCGCAAAAAGTCGCGCATCAAGACCATGCAGCAAGCCAGTAGCGCCGTTATGCCGGACGTCAGGTAGAGCCGTTGCTTGAAGGCGGCCCAGAGGGCGGCCGGCACCAGCAGCAGGGCGACCAGGAAGGTGGCGGTCGCCAACCCGTTACGGCCCATGAACAGCAGCATCTCGGTTTTCGGCAGGGCGATGAGAAACCAGAGCCCGACGGCGATCTGTACCAGACTCAGAACCAGAAACATTTTCAGCCCGGTCGCCGTGGCCCGGTCGCCGAGAGCCGCGTTCCGGCGGGCGATAAACCGACCGTAGAGGGCGACAAACAGGCCACCGATCGCGCTGCCGCCGACCATGAAGTGCAGGTAGCGCGGCCAGAGGGTGACATCCTGGGTGTTCAGCAGCGTGCCGGCGGAGTTGTCCAGGTAGGCCCCCCAGCTCTCCGGGTGCAGCATCAGGGTCATGTTGTTGACCAGGAAAAAGCCGATGAGCAGAAAGATCAGGTAGCCGAAGGCGAGCACCAGGATGCCGGCGCGGCCGAGCGCGGCAAATTTGAAGTCGTACCAGTAAGTCGCGTAATAGGCGGTCAAGAGCAAGGGGATGATCAGGATCCAGAAGACGCCCATCAGCACCGAGCTGGTGTAGATCAGGTGACCGTAGAGGACCTGGACAAACAGCAGGGGGGCGACCCCGAAGTTGACGGCGAGCGCGATCAGCAGGGGGATGACCTTGGCCAGCTCGTAGGCGAGAGCCCGCGACTGCTCGTCGCCTTTGATGTGGGCGTAGAGGGCAACCGCTGATGAGCCGATCAGCGCATTCATGAAGAACAGGTGGAGGGGAAAGGTCAGCAGCAGCAGGAGCTGGAAGTAGCCCCATGCCGTCGGGATACTGTCGGGGGTCGGCATCATCGGCATCATTGGCTGCCTCCTTTACTCTCCAACTCGAGCCAGAGGGTCAGTGCCGCCCGGTCGGCCGGCTCGAGGGTCATGCCTTGCATCATCGGGTTGAGCTGACCGAGTTCGGCCAGGCCGGTGTCGATCTCGGCACTGCTTTTGCCTGCCGCCCAGCGCATGACGATGTCGCGGCCATGACAGCCGATGCAGGTGTTATCATAGACCTCTCTGCCGCGGATCGCGCCCGCGGCTGCGGCCGCCTCGGTCTCGGCCAGTAAAAATGCGGCCAGCTGGCGGCGTTCCTCGTCCGGTCCGACGAAATCGGTCATCATCGCGTTCAGTTGGCTCAGGTTGGCCAGTCCATCGGCGATTTCGTTGAGGCTGCGGCCTTGCGCCCATTGCTGAATGACATCGAACTCATGACAGGCCACACAGTGGGCTTCGTAGATGATCCGGCCAGGCTCTGCGGGTGCGGGCGGTTCTTCGGGCGTGGCGAGGAAAAGAGCAAGCTGGCGCGCCTCTTCTGCGCTGCCGGTGAAGTCGTCCATCATGGCGTTCATCTGGCTGAGACTGGCCAGGCCGCTGATGATCTCCTCGGTGGAGCGTCCCGCCGCCCAGTCGATGACGATATCGATGTTGTGGCAGCCGATGCAGTGGTTGTCGTAGACCAGCTGGCCGGCCTGGGCCGGTTCGGCCGCCGGCAGCAGGATCGGCTTGCCGTGCAGGTCGCCGACGATATAGGCGGCGAGCGCCTGCGCTTCCAGTTCGGTGCCGAGGAAGGGCGGCATATAAGGCCGTTGATGCATGATGTTGCGCAGATATTTGGTCATGGCGACAAAGTCCATGGCCGCGGTGCGCGACAGGATGTCGTTGTTGAGGCCGCCGATGGTATGGCAGGCGTAGCACTGGAATTTGAACAACTCGGCGCCGGCGGCGGACAGGTTGTCGTCGGTCACTTCCTGCACGGCGGCAAAGCGGGTCTGGGCCAGAAAGCTCTCTCCGTTGAAAGCCTCGGCCTGGGCGACGCTGACTCCGTTCGAATACATGATCTCATTGATGACGAAGGGGCGGCGGGCGGCCTCACGGGTCCACTCAAAGGCACCGAACAGCACAAACGCCGGGACCAGGGTCAGCAGGGCCACGGCCCTGGTGTTGATGGCCGGCCTGACCACGGCCAGCAGCAGCACCAGAAGAAACAGCACGATCAGGCTGTACAGGGCATAGTTGTCGGCCGCCTGGATAGTGGGCGACGCCCCCTTGACCAGCCTGGCCGCCGGTTCGGGCAGGATGGCAACATACCACCAGGCGCTCGGCAGGGTGAGCAGGAGGGAGCCGAGCGCCCATTTGCCGCTGTAGCGCGTCATGCGCAGTCTCAATTCACGGTCCTTGAGGAAGGCGCAGGTGACGAAGGCGTACAGGCCGGCCAGACCGAAGGAGATAAAGCTGCGCACGAACAGGGCTGGCCAGAAACTCGGATTGAAGAAGCCGGCCCAGAAATTCTGATTGTCGAGCCAGCTGCCGGGGGTCAGCATGAAGCCGATGATGCCGTTGATCAAAAACAGGCTCATCCAGGCGGCGATGAAGTAGATCCAGCCGACCTGCTGATGGGTGCGGCTGTCCATCTTGCCGAAGGTGTAGTAATAGACCATCAGCGCAATGATCTCGACGAGAAACCAGACCCATTCGGCCGCCCAGCCATAGACAAAGGTGTGGATCAACATGGAGACCGCCGCCGGCTGCACCAGGGCGATAATGAACCAGATGCCGACGCCGGTGATGCCGCCGAACACCAGGGTGACCAGCATGAAGAATTTGGCATGCTTGCGGGTGAACTCAAGGATGGCCGGATCGTTCTCCCGCAGCCCCTTGCGTTCGGCCATGACCAGGTAGAGGCCGCCGCCCACCGCGAAATGGGAGATGAACACGTGGATAATGGCGATGATTGCAATCAGCAGGCCGCCGCCGGTGTCCGGCAGGTACCAGACGGGATAATTCATAGACATAGCTCCTTGAGATTGGAAAAATTAAATAATAGCATGCCCTATGGCAAGATGTTGCCTGTATAAAGAGAAAATCTGCAAGCAGGTATCCATATATAACGAAAAGAGTATCATTTGGCAAGTCCGATCATGCCTGCAGCTTGACGCCTGGCGCAACGGCGGCAGCCGAAGACTGGCCGGTGGGCCTTTTCGCTTGCAGAACTGCCCATCTTTGTCAGCGGCGATGGCTGGCCAGTGGGTTGCGCTGATAGGCCTGCGGATACTTTTTACTCTAAATGTCTGAAATTGTTAAGATATGAAAATTTTGAGGCGAGAACTTGAAGAGGTGGTATGCCTTTTGCTGAACTTTTGCTGAAAAAAACACGACCAACGACGCTAGCAACTGCGGAGCTGTATGCGATGGTAAGTAACCGATGCCTATAACCACAGTCCTTTGCCGATTACGACGACCGGGGATTTGCTGTTGCCGCGGGGCTGATATCTTTAGCCGCGGGAAATTTTCTGGGCCCTATGTCGGGGCGTTGATCCGTTTCTGATTGATTTGCCTCCTTCAGTCTGGATCACGGAGAGGGCAGCCATAGGGGCTGCCCTTTTCTCCTGATGCGAGCGCCGCCGGGTTTCGACCTGGGTGCCGGGCAATGGCAATTCAGGCCGGTCGCAGCATCGGCCAGTGCCGCATTCAAACGACGACGGGGCAGCCAAGGCTGCCCCGTCGTGGTTAGGGTATGTGAGGCTTGTGGCGAATTTAGCTGCTGCCAGCGCTGCCGGCACCGGCATTGAATTCATAGCCACAAGCGGGGCATTTGACTTTGGCTGTTTCCGAACCGCCGGTTGTTGCACATGCGGAAAGAACAACTGTCAGGAACAGTGCCGACAGGATCAGGGCCAGGTTTTTCATGGTTGCCTCCGTTGCAAGGTTGACATAATCTAACAAATCACCAGTCATTCTCTATTGTTGATATAATCAAAACATAATGCCGCTTTATTGTCAACTGATTTGCTAATATTTTGTTTGGCGATATTCCATAGTTTTTTAGGGGGGAATTGGCCGTCGGTTGCTGGTATCATTTGTCATCAGGAACTTCTTGAGGAGCCGTTGCCAGGCGCTGTCGCGCTCGGCATAGCGGCAATTCAAGCATTCATCCCGCCAGGCGGAGGGCCAGGGCGGCATAGACGCGCGCTGCCGCTTCGACCTCGGCAAGGCTGGTCTGTTCCTCGGCGGTGTGCGCCGTTTCCAGGGAACCGGGTCCGAGAATCAGCGGCTTGCTACCTGCCTGGTAAAACAGGTTGCCGTCGGAATGGGAGCGGAAGGGCACGAATTCGAGCGGCAGGTTGAGGCGCGGGAAGATCTCTTCGAGGATTGCGGTCAGTGGATTATGCAGCTCGAGTTGATAGCCGCCGGCTTCAAACTCGAAGTGCCCTTCGAGATCAAGGCCCTTGATGGTCCGGCGCGCCCTGGCGAGAGTCTGCTCTAAGTCCCGCCGGACTTCGGCAGGATCGACCGCGGGTGACAGGTGCAGGTCGATACAGGTTTCACAACGGTCAGGCACGACGAAACCGGCCCGCGAAGAACTCATCTCGCGGATCGAATAGACCAGTTGCGAAGGCTCTTGCTGGAACAGGGGCGAACGTTCGATGGCGAGCAGGACACGCAGCATCGATTCGATGGCATTGTGACCGAGTTCCGGTAGCGAGGAGTGAATGCGCCGGCCCTGGGTCACCAGCGCCACCTCCATGTAGCCGAAGTGGCTGAACGCCGGCAGCATGGCCGTTGGTTCGCCGATCACCACCCAATCGGGCTGGCAGTCTTCGAGGAAACGGCTGCTGCCGTCGCCGTTTTCCTCTTCACCGACCACCAGCAACAGGCCGAGCGCAGGCCGCTGCGCTTCGGGCAAGGTGGCCAGCGCCAGCCAGGCCTCCACCATGGCTGCGCACCCGCCCTTCATGTCGGCACTGCCGAGGCCGCGGACCACACCCCATTCCTCGACAGCCGCATATTCTTCAATATCCCAGGCCGCAACCGTATCGACATGGCCGACCAGGTAAAGTGCGGGTGGCGCCTCACCCATGGTCGCCACCAGATTGTAGCGTTCCTCCTCAACTTCCTGGCGCCGTACGGCAATCCCGCTGCCGGCAAGGCACTCCTCGAGGTAAAGCTGGATGTCCTCCTCTTTGCCGGAAGGGGAGTAGATATCGATCATGTCCATCAGGCTCCGGCGCAGGCGCTGCGGATCAACCGCGCTCCAGACCTGGTCAAGGAGATCGTTCATGGTCTGGCCTTCCGCCCCTTTTTGCGTTTGCGCGACAGGTTGAGAGTCATGTAGACATGCTTCTGGATATTGCTGAAGCCCTGTTTCTTGAAAAACCGGATACCGGCTTCATTATCGGCGTCGGTGTCGATGATGATCATGCGCACGCCTTGGCCGAGCATGCGTTGCTTGAGCTCATCGAACAGCAGATGACCGGCGCCGGCCTTCTGCAGGCCGGGGCGCACGCCGATCCAGACCAGGTAACCGTACTTCCAGGCAGAGTGCAGCTTCTCCACCGTGGTGCCGAGCGCAAAACCGACAATCTCGCCATCGAGTTCGGCAACCAGGCACAGCTCGCTGTCGGAATTAAACAGCGTGGTGATTTCGTATTCGTCCCAGGTGCGGTACATGCTCGGGGAAAAATCGGAGGTGAACAACTTTTCGCCGAGATGAAACACCGCAGCCAGGTCATCGATGGTGATTTCGCGGATTTCGAGTTGCTCCGCGGCAATATGCTTGGTCATAAGTCCCACCAAAAGAGAAAGATTGCCGGAGTGCTACTGCGTCAAACATAGCAGAAAGGCGCGCGCGTGTCAGTCGTTATGCGGGCGGTTTGCCGGGGCTGATCGCGGCAATCAAGCCAACCGCCCGCTGCGGCGTGGATCGGCAGAAGCCGTGGTCTCAAAGCTTCGCGGCACAGCCATTGGCTCCGGTTTGCCGTTGGCAGGCGCCTGGTCTTGCCAGGTGAAGGTCAGTCAAATTGTGTCTTGAACTGCTCAAAGCTCTGGCGCAGTTCGGCGAGCTCCTGGCGCAGCTGGTTAATCTCGGTTTCCAGCGTGGCCAGCCGATCAGGATCGGCGGCCGCGCTGGCCGCTGCCATCGCCTCGACATCGGGGGGGCCGGCAAGCAGCTGCGCCAGACGCGGCTCTTTGCGCCCGGTTTGGCGCGGCAGGCGCATGATCAGGGGCGGGTCTCGCTCAAGCAGGCTGGTCACACAGGCTTCCACAGCGGCCAGATCGGCAAAAGTGGTCATGCGATCGGCCCGGGTGCGTAACTCACCCAGGGTCTGCGGACCACGCAGCAGCAGTTCGGCAAGCACGGCCATCTCGGCCGGTTTCAGCCTAAGCAGGCCCTCGAGGTTGTGACAGTATTTGGCGGCCCGTACGCCTTCGGCAGAGCGGTGCGCCAACTGTTTGGTGCGCAGGCTGTCGAGCGCGCTCTGTACGTCGGCCTCGTCAAGAGTCAGCACCGGATCCCGGTTCGACCGCTGGTTGCAGGCATTGACCAGGGCATTAAGAGTGAGCGGGTAGTACTCGGGGGTGGCCAGGTCCTTTTCGATCAGGCAGCCGAGGACGCGGACCTCGGTCTGGTTCAACTGAATGTTCATGGCAGGTTTTCCTTGCAGGCGATATTCCGAAACGTTTGCTTTGTTGTTCTCATCATATAGCCATGTACGACAAAAGCCAATCCGGAAAGATTGGCGTCTGCACCCGGCGCGAGCACCGGCTCTGTTATGTGACCGGGCAAACGTGTTAAAATGAAAACCAAACCTCGTGGTGGCCAAATTTCGCTGGCGAGAGCCTGGCGCCAGTTGGCCACGATTGCTAAGGAGCTGTCGCAATGAAAATTTTCAGCGTGTTGTTCAGCCTGTTCCTGGCCAGTCTGGCCGCCGGCGTCCCGCTCGCCGCGGCGGCCGATGAGTTCAGAGTCTATGCTGTCGTCGAAGGGAATTATATCATGACCGAAAAAATCGCCAAAAGCGCCGCCGAATGGCAGCGGGAGCTGACCCCGGAACAATACCGCGTGTTGCGGGAGAAAGGGACCGAGCGCGCCTTTACCGGCGAGTATGACAAACACAATGCCGCCGGCACCTATCGCTGCGCCGGCTGTGGACTCGACCTGTTCGCTTCGACCGACAAGTTCGATTCGGGAAGCGGCTGGCCAAGTTTTACCGCGCCCGTTGCCCGGGAAAATATCGCTAACGAAAACGATGTCAGTTTCTTCATGAGCCGCACCGAGGTGCTCTGCGCGCGCTGCGGCGGTCATCTCGGTCATGTTTTCGATGATGGTCCGCAACCGACCGGCCTGCGTTACTGCATCAATTCCGCTGCGCTGACTTTCGTTGGCGAAGAATAACCAAGCTGTCTCAGGCTTGATGGAGATGACCGATGAAAAGACTGTGCAGTCTCATCAGCGCAATTGTCGTGCTTGCCGGTCTGGCAATGGCGGCACCCCTGCAAGGCAAGGAGTCCGTGATGGATAAAAATCCGGTCGAAACCGCCAGGGCGATCTTCGCCGGAGGCTGTTTCTGGTGTATGGAGCCGCCTTTCGAGAAACTTGACGGCGTGCATGGCGTGGTCTCCGGCTATATCGGCGGCCACCAGGCAGAGCCGACCTATGCGGACGTCTCCGCAGGGACGACCGGGCATGCCGAAGCGGTGGAAATCACCTACGATCCTGCCAGAATCAGTTATGCAGAGCTGCTGGAGGTGTTCTGGAGGAACATTGACCCCACCGATGCGCAGGGTCAATTCGTCGACCGCGGCAGCCAGTACCGGACCGGCATTTTCTATCTCGATGAAGAACAGAAGCGGCTGGCGGAAGCCTCCCGCGATGAGTTGGCCCGGTCCGGTCGCTTCGCAGATCCGATTGTTACGGAAATTGTGGCGGCAACCAGATTCTACCCGGCGGAAAATTATCATCAGGATTACTACCGGGAGAGTCCGGTGCGCTACAAATTCTATCGCTACAACTCGGGTCGGGACCAGTTCCTGAACAAGGTCTGGGACGAGGATAAACCTTAAGTCTGATCCGGTGGCGACGAAACGGACGGGCGGCCCCATCCTGAACGGCGCAAAGGGTTTCCAGCGGGCGCGGATCCGGGGATTTTTATGAAGAAGTTGCTGATCATCACAGGGGTTCTGCTCGGCGTGGGGGTGCTGGCCGCCTGCATGGATGTCGGCTATTACGTGCAGAGCATCAAGGGGCATATGGCCGTGATGGCGCAAACCCGGCCGATCATCTCCCTGGTCGACGACCCGCAGACCAGCCGTGAGGATCGGCAAAGGTTCTTGAAAGTCCTTGAGATCCGGGATTTTGCCGTTACTGAACTGGGTTTGCCCGATAACGGCAGCTATCGGCACTATGCTGACATCGGTCGGCCTTACGTTGTCTGGAACGTGGTCGCCGCCCCGGAATTTTCCCTGGAGCCAAAGCAATGGTGCTTCCCGGTTGCCGGCTGTGTTGCCTATCGCGGTTATTTCGATCAGGCTGCGGCGGAGGATCTGGCTGCGCGCCTGCAGGGCGAAGGGTTTGATGTCAATGTTTACGGGGTCCCGGCCTACTCGACCCTGCGCTGGTTCGATGATCCGGTGCTGAATACCTTTCTTGGCGTCTCCGACAGCCGCCTGGCGGCCTTGCTGTTTCATGAGCTGGCGCATCAGGTGGTTTACCTGCCCGGGGATTCTGCGTTCAACGAGGCTTTTGCCAAAACCGTGGAAATCGAGGGGATTCGGCGCTGGTTTTATGCAACGGCCAGCGCTACAGAAGTGCAGCGGTTTCTGACCCATGAGGCGCAGGCTGAGATTTTTCAAAACTTTCTCCGCGAGACCCGCCGCCATCTGAGTGAACTCTATCGCCAGCCTCTGGCCGAGGCCGAAATGCGCCAGGCCAAAATCAACCTGTTCAGGCAGGCCGGAGAACGCTATGCACAGCTGCAAGCAAGCGGGCGGCTCGATAAGCGCTTCGATGGCTGGATGGCGCGTGGCATGAACAACGCCCGCCTGGCCTCGGTCGCCACTTATCGTGACCTGGTGCCCGGTTTCCAGGCCCTTCTGGAAGGCACCGGGGGAGATTTTCGCCAGTTTTACAGCGAAGTTGAACAACTCAGTCAATTGCCCGAGGCACAACGTTATTTCCAGTTGAAGGGCCGTTTCCAGGCCGAGCAGCACAGGCCGGGGGCTTCGCCCGTCCGGGCTGAGGCGGCCGCTGCCGAATAGCGGCAAGCCCTGATCTGCAACTCAGAAACCGGGCTTTCCTGCCCGGTTTTATCTCTTCCTGCAAAAAAAAGTGTAAACCTTTCCTGCGGTGAACCGTCTTTACAAACCAAGGGCTCCCATTCATTGAAATCATCGCGGGGGGCGGCGGCCCACTTCAACCCCTGCAGACCTATTTCCCACAGGAGGAAAATCATGAAAAAAGACACATTCGGCAAGGTGGTGATCAAAGGTTTTGTGCTGGCCGCTGCGGTTCTGATGCTGGCCGCGCCGGTGCTGGCCGGCCATGGCCCGGGCGATGGCACCGGCAGCGGCACCGGTCCTGGTGACGG
>RRYU01000192.1_pt1 | contig 32871 bp, 26 predicted proteins | sample 2162651 | NCBI WGS metagenome assembly RRYU01 (sample SAMN10267283, study PRJNA491782) | microbial mat metagenome | isolation source: biomat in the production well | place: Japan: Minami-Kanto gas field, natural gas well KTG3 | collected 2017-06 | reverse complement strand
CTGCGCCCGCTATCCGCAGCTGCACCTGGCGCATCTGGAACAGCGCATGCGCCAGAGTGGACACTGGGCAGAAGAAACTTCCTTTACGACAGAAGCACTAAGAGAGTTTCTGCTGCAGGCCATCAACCAGCTCGATGTCGATCAGGCTCGCAATGAAGTCCTCCCCTTCGTCAGGGATCCGGCGGCGCTGGAGGTCTGGTCAAAAGAGTTCTTCGCTGACATAGTGCAGCGCATTCAATGTCTGTAAGATCATGGAAATCAAGACACTGGGGTGTCAAAGGAAAAGATAAGGAAATGAACCGATGTCCAATCCTCTGAAAGTTCCCAAAACAATGCAGCCGGTCTTTGCCGAGGTGAGCCAGCGCATCGAAGAGTTCTGCGGCAAACATCTGAACGAGGAATATGCCCTCGTCTCCCGGGAGTTGGCCGCGACTCTCTGCCGCAAGCGCCCCTCGCCACTGCTCAAGGGGAAACCCGCGCAGTGGGCCTGCGCCAGCGTTTACGTCATCGGCAGCACCAACTATCTGCACGACAAAACACAAGACCCTCATATGCCGCTGAAACAGCTCTGCGAACTGTTCGGCATCGGCAAAAGCACCGCGACGGCCAAGGCCAGAAGCATCCGGGACGCCCTGAAGATCGGCCCGCTCGATCCGCGCTGGACTCTACCGAGCAGACTTCACGACAACCCGCTGGTCTGGATGGTTCTGGTTGATGGTTTTATGGTCGATATCCGCAAGGCACCGCTGGAGCTTCAGGAAGAAGCCTTTCGCCTGGGCCTGATTCCTTTTGGTCCGGGGAGATAAAGCATGAAAAAACCGAAGAGAAAACGGACTGCCGCCGAAAAGGCCGCGCGAAAACAGCGGCGTGAGGAATACATGACCATCTTCATCGGCGGGAAGCAGAAAAGTATCAAGCGGCCGCCCACCGTCGAGGCAATGGACCTCGATGAGTTCATTCGCAGGAACGCCGACCCCATCTGGTTGCATCAGAATGAAATGTGGGAGGTGCTCCACGATTGCGAACATGCTGAAGGAGAGATCCGTTGACATGACTTATGACACCATCGAAGATGCTTTCCTTTTCGTCAGCAGCGCTGCGCCTTTTGAGTGCATCGCTGTGGTCCACCGTAAAACAGGGGAAACGTTTTATGCCTCGCTCATGGCCGGTGACGATGAATTGCCCGATGACCTGGACGAGTGGTACGTCTTCGAACAACAGCGGACTCGCCAGGCCTTGCTGCATTGGTGCGAAGAAAACAGCATAGAGCTGGAATGACACAATGAGGTGTTTATGAGCAATATTGGTCGTAACGAGCCCTGCCCCTGCGGCAGTGGCAAGAAATACAAGAAATGCTGCCTTCTGAAAAAGGACGAACTCGCAACGCGCCAGCGCGAAAATCAGAGTGCCGCGCCCCGTGCGCTGGACTGGCTGTCGGCCAGATATCCCGAGGAGATGGCGGAGGCGGTGCATTACGATTTTTTCGGCGATCCCGATGAGGAGGAGATGCAGGCCATCAACGAGCTGCCGCCGCATCTGCAGGAGATGCTGCAGGTCAATATCGGCGAATGGACACTGGCCGATGCCCATCTGGAGATTGACGGCAAACGCAAGCCGGTTCACGAACTGCTCCTCGGCCCCGGCGGACCCCTGCTCCCCGCGGCCGGCCGGGACTGGCTGCGCCGGCTGAGCGAGAACATGCTCGGGCTCTACGAAGTCCGCGAAAGCCGACCCGGTGAAGGCCTGCGACTGCATGACCTGCTGCGTCCCGAACAACCGGATACCTGGGTTGCCGAGCGCAGCGCTTCACAATCCCTGGTGCGTGGCGACATTTTCGGCGCGCGGCTGGTCGCGCAGGATGAGGGCTGGGTCCTGTCCGGGGCGGTCTATCCCTTCAGCCGCGACGACGGCCTGGCCTGCCGGGATGAAATTCTCTACGAGATGACGGGAACCGACTGGGCTTCCAAGATCGCCCGCGAGGTCATCGGTGGGAATATCGGCCTGCACTGGCTGGATACCCTGATCACCCCTCTGCCACTGCCTGAACTGGTGGACGCATCGAGCGGGGAACCGATTCTCGGCACCACCGACCGCTATCGGGTCAGCGATCGGGGGGCACTGGCGGCAATGCTGGCAGAGCAGCCGGATGTTGACGGTGATGGCGATGAGGAATGGGTGCGGATTGCCGAGCTAGGCGATGGCCGCAGCCGGATTCAGGCGTCACTGACCCTGACCAATAAGGATATTCTGGAGGTGTTCTGCCGCACCCGCAAGCTGGCCGATGAAAGTCGCGCCTGGCTGGAACGGATCGCCGGCCAGACCCTGCGCCACCAGAGTCGCGAGCTGGTCGATCCCCGCTCCCCCAAAGCTCTGGAAGCCGCAGCACCGACGGCACCTCCCGACATTCCACCGGAAGTCATGGCGACCATTGTGCACGATTATCTGCGCCAACACTACGCCAACTGGGTCGACGAGAAGATTCCGGCGCTCAGCAACAAAACACCGCGTCAGGCCATCCGCAGCGCCAAAGGGCGTCAGGCCGTCATCGAGCTGCTTGAGTCGTACGAGCACCTCGAAGCCTGCCGGGTCAGGGATCAGGGCGGTCAACTTTTTGATTTCGGATTTCTATGGGAACAGCTGGGCCTGCAACGGAATCTCTAATTGCACGCTGAAACAGACAGGGCAAACCATGGACAAAGGCCACCGATGCTGAGCAGTCTCAGACCAGAAAAACCTGCTTGCATTATCCCAATTTGGGTTATATAGTTCCCAATATGGGAAAGATTGACAGAAAAACCTTCAGCATCAGCGATGCGCTGTTCACCAAAACACAGCAGCAGTTGCTGCGCCTTCTCTTCGGCCAGCCGGAAAAAAGCTTTTATTCGAAGGAACTTGTCGATCGGGCAGACATAGGCACCGGGACTGTTCTGCGAGAACTGGAAAAACTCTCAAAGGCTGGCCTTGTAACGGTTAAAAAGATCGGCAATCAGAAACATTACCAGGCAAACCCGGCATCGCCCGTTTTCGAAGAGATGAAAGGAATCGTTCGCAAAACCTTCGGTCTTGCCGACCCGTTGCGTCGGGCCTTGGAGCAATTCAAGGAGAAAATCAAGGCTGCTTTCATCTACGGTTCCGTAGCGAAAAGATCAGACACCGCTGGAAGTGACGTCGATCTGATGTTGATTTCGGACCAGTTGACCTACCCGGACCTGCTGGTCAGCTTTTCTGAGCTGGAAAGCCAGTTGGGAAGACAGATCAACCCGACGATTTATACTGTCGAAGAGTTCAGAGGAAAAATGACTGCGGAAAACAATTTTGTTGTCAGAGTGATCGAGCAACCCAAAATATTTCTGATCGGATCGGAAGATGACCTCCCAGCAGTTTAAGAATCTGGTTGATATCGGACAAATAAAGCAGGAGCCGGGTGATCAGAAAGAATTCGCTGGTCTTCTCCATTCAGGGCGCACGCGGCTCAAAGACTCCCGGATGGATGCCTTGTCGTTGGAGAGCCGTTTCGATCTGGCCTACAATGCTGCCCATGCATTATCTCTGGCCGCTCTGCGCTGGCATGGATATCGCTCGGAAAACCGCTATATCGTTTTTCAATGTCTGCAGCAGTCGTTAGGGGTCGGTCCTGAAGTCTGGCGCGTTCTGGCTCACTGCCACAACTTGCGCAATCGGGGAGAATACGAGGGGCTGCTTGAAGTCAACGAACGCCTTGTTCTCGATCTGATTCAGGCTGCCGAGGCAGTGCTTGGTGAAGTTGAAAAGCTCGGGAAAATCGCACCCCAAAGAGATCGCGAAAAGCCATAGGAGCATCTCCTGCTGGGGTAGATTTGGGGTCAAGTTGTTTTCTAGCCATTAATAAATCTTTGTAGATCATAGCTTTAAACAATTTATTCGATTCCGGCCTTCGACCATATCGGGTAGGAGGCGGGATTACTCCCGCCGTCCTCCCACACCACCGTACGTACGGTTCCGTATACGGCGGTTCACGTTGAATGCTGAAAACGGTGGAACTGGTCCAGTAGTGATATCAGTCCCTGTTTCCTGAAGTAGGATATGTCAAAAGCTTCATTCATGTGCGAGGCTCCCGAGTTCCACCAGGGGCCTCGTCCATTTGTGGCACTTCTCCATGCCCTCGCCTCCGACAGTCCGCGCTGTATCAGTTTCCTCGCTCTCGTGTAGGATCGCTTCCATTGCCGCCACAGGATGCACCGCAATTTCCGCCGAAACCAACTGTCGAGATCCTCAAAGGGTTTCTTTACTTCGCTGTGTTTGAAGTAATTTGACCAACCCCGCAATATTGGAGCAACGGCTTCGATGACTCGCTTGAGGTTTCTCCCTCGCCCTTTGCGGCTAATCTCCCGGAGTTTGGATTTGATCCGTTCCACCGCCTTCTTCCCCACTTTGAGCTTGGGTCTGCGGTGGTGGGTCATGCCATAGCCGAGAAACTGCCGATCCCAAGGTCGAGCAATCGCGCTCTTCTCTCGATTGACCGTGAGCCTTAACCGCTTTTCAAGGAAACTGGTGATGGAGACCATGACCCGTTCTGCTGAACGCTGGGTGCCGACGTAGATGTTGCAATCATCGGCGTAGCGGCAGAAGGCATGTCCTCGTCTCTCCAACTCCTTGTCCAGTTCATCAAGAAGGATGTTCGACAGCAGGGGCGATAATGGCCCGCCCTGCGGTGTCCCTTCTCTTCTTGGGGTGATGATGCCTCCCTCGAACAGGCCGGCTTGCAGGTATCTGCGGATCACAAGCAGAACCCGTTTGTCCTTGATTCTCCGCGCCACTCGCGACATCAGGATATCGTGGTTAACGCGATCGAAGAACTGCGCAAGGTCAATGTCGACCACCCATCGTAGACCTTCCGCCACATGGTCGCGGGCGGCAATAACAGCCTGATGGGCACTCTTGCCGGGCCGGAACCCGTAAGAGTTTGCGCTAAAGCCAGGTTCAAACAGCGGCCCCAGTTCCTGATACAGCGCCTGTTGAATAAGCCGATCCAGGACAGTGGGAATCCCCAGCATCCTTGTCCCTCCTTGCGGTTTGGGAATTTCAACTTTCCGCACCGGCAGAGGATGATACGTCCCGTTCAGCAGTTCTTCCTTGATGCGTGGCCATTCCGTCTGCAGATATCCTTTCAGGCGACCGGTCGACATGCAATCCACGCCCGCTGCGCCTTTGTTGGACACTACCCGGTTGTAGGCCTTCATCATGTTCGGACGGCTGACGACCTCTTCCATCAACCGCTCTCCCGCTTCCGTCCAGAAGGTTTCTGCCGTTACCGTGTCGCCTGGTGCACCGGGTTCGTTCTCTCGGGACTTCCGGCCCCGGCCCTCCGATCCGGCCCCCGGTCTCTCATCCGGGGCTTCTGCCTTTGCGCGCGCCATCGAAACGTCAGGCTCCTGTCCGATCCTACGTGTTCGGCCCTTTGCCGGTCGGTCATTCCGGCTCGTATGGCCTCTGCTGACTTCTGCCGAACGTCAGGCCATCTGTCTCCAGACAACCCTGCCCCGGATTTCGCCCAGTGCGGGACGGCAGATCTCCCCGGGTAATGCGCGTGACCTTCACACTTATGCCCGCCGCATATACGATCACACCTTCCGTGCAAGTATCGGGCTTTGAAGATATTGGCCTCCTCACCCGGTGTGACCGCCTCGTATGCGATTCCTGTTCGTCAGGCCAGTGCTTTGCCTGCGGCTTCCTTCAGATTCCACCTCACGATGGACACCCTTGCCGTCCGGCTAATCGTTCCCCTTGCCGGGCCGATAGAGGACTTGCACCTCCAAGTCACGATTCAGTCACCACAACTGAATCGATGGTGCTTTCGCACCACGCGCCCTGCCGGGCGCACCAACAGCAAAAAGCCTCTGGTTAGCCAGAGGCTTTTTTGTGTCCAAGACCATCCAGCAACGCCCAACAAAATATATTCGACTTCGTTTTTTCAAGCTATTACAAATATTAACTTGCCTCCGTTGCAGGCGCCTCTCATGGCAAGGATTGCATTGGCATTGATGCGGTGGTTAGCCTTCATCAGCACCTTTTCTTTTTGCCGCTCAGTCATTCATGGCCTCACTTGTCTTGGCAGCCAAGTCCTTCATCGAGAAGGGCTTCTGGATGAAATGGACACCTTCTTCCAGAACGCCGTGGTGGTCGATGACGTCGGTCGTATAGCCCGACATGAACAGGCACTTGATGTCGGGACAGATGGACATGAGTTTATTGGACAGGTCGCGACCGTTCATTTCTGGCATGATCACGTCGGTCATGAGCAGGTTAATGCGCTCCTTGTGCTCTCGGGCCAAGCTGATGGCCTCCCTCGGGGTCTCGGCCGCGACCACGGTATGGCCCATTTCTTCCAGCATCAGTTTGGTCATCTTCAGGGTGGACGCCTCGTCTTCCACCAGCAGGATGATCGCACTGCCCAAAGCAGGCCCCTGGGCATGTTTCTTTTCGGGATGTGAGGCCGCCTTGGCCTCGTGGCGCGGCAGGTAGACCCTGAAGGTCGTCCCGTGACCCGGTTCACTGTCCACATTGATGACGCCGTTGTTCTGATTGACAATGCCGTGGACCGTAGCCAAGCCCAGTCCTGTGCCCTTGCCCACCTCCTTGGTGGTGAAGAACGGCTCGAAGATGTTGGGCTCAGTCTCTGGGCTAATCCCGCAACCGTCGTCGCTTACGGCAAGCAAGACGTACTCCCCGGCAACGAAGCCGGGGTGTGTGGCGCAGTCGTCCTCGCCGAAGGTGACGCTGTCCGTTTCAATGGTGATCTTGCCCATGCCCGAGATGGCGTCCCGGGCATTCACGCAGAGGTTGACCAGGACCTGATCCACCTGTGAGGGGTCGATGAATACGGGTTCTAGGCGGCCCCGCGGCAGCCAGACCAGGTCGATGTCCTCACCGATGAGTCGCCGTAGCATATTGAGCATCCCCTCTACGGCTTCGTTGAGGTCAAGCACCCGGGGGGACACTGCCTGCCTGCGGGAGAAGGCCAGAAGTTGCCCGGTCAGGTCAGCGGAGCGCACGCCCGCTTTATGGATCTGGTTAAGATAGGCGTGCAGGCGATTGTCCGGATCACTCTTTCTCAGAGCCATTTCCGCACAGCCCAGGATGACTTGCAGCATGTTGTTGAAATCGTGCGCAACGCCGCCGGCCAATCGGCCCACAGATTCCATCTTCTGTGCCTGGGACAACTGCTCTCGGAGCTTCTCTTCCTCCTCCTGAGCTTGCTTGCGCTCAGTGATGTCACGCACGACGCTCACCCAGCCGATTTGCTGATCCTGTTCGTCTTTGAGCGGCAACACTGTATTTTCGGTCGGAAAGACTGTTCCATCCTTGCGCTTCATATTGAACTCTGACAGAGATAGGAACCCTTTTTCTGCTATGGCGGACGACAGGAGCCTACGAAATTCCTCGAGGCTTGCCTGGTCAATATGCAGAGACAGCGTCGTGTTGCCCACCATCTCCGCTCGGCTGTAGCCAAATATCTCCGTGGCTGCCGGGTTGCAGTCTGAAACCACTGATTTCTGCGCATCTATGACAAATACTGCATCGCGCAGACTGGCAAAGGTTTTCTTCAGTAACTGGAGGGAGTCGCGTAGCGCCTCTTCTGCCCGCTTGCGCTCGGTGATGTCGTCAATTGCCACGACAACATGCCGTTTGCCCTCCAGTTCGAGGGGCTCGGCGCCAATACTCAGCCAGCGCGGCTGAAGTTTGCCCTTGATCAGGAGGGTGAGTTCGACTTCAGCTCCATGTATGCTTTGCCCGCCCGTCAGGATTTTTTCGAGCCCCTGTCGCAAGATGCAATGGGGACACTCCCTGCCAAATCCACAACCTCTTGTGTCCTCCAGGCTATTAATACATCCCAATCCGCCTCCGGCGCGCTTGCCAAGGATTTCGATCGGGTCGCGCAGCATAATTTCGGATGTCGACGGGTTTGCCTGGGTGATGACCATTTCCCGGTCAAGCAACACGAGCCCCACCGGCGAAGCGGTAAATATCTTGAGGAAATTTTCGTGTTCCTTGGCGGTCCGTTCTTCCGCTTGCTTGCGCTCGGCAATGTCCCATGCCATATCCGCCAGCCGCGAAACAATCTCGACGTCGGTCTGATCATAAGCGCGTGGTTTGTTGCCAACCCCCAGGATGGAAACAATCTTGTCGCCGCGGAAGACCGGGACAGCCAGTTCGCGCGTCACCGGCGCATGACCTGCCGGCATCCCCTTGCGGCGCGAAGCGGGCAAGGCTGGATAATCGTTATGAATGACCGGGCGCCGTTCATGGACGCAATCCACCCAAACTCCGGCCTGGTCAACATTGTAATGTTGACCTTTGCCCTCGGCTTTGCACATGTTTTTGCGAGTGTTGGTTGACCAGGCCTGGAGGATCAGAGTCTTTTGGTCAGCCGCGAGAAAATGAAAGAAGCCAATTGCACTGCCCGTTAAAACTTCCACTTCGTCAAGCGTGGCTTGCAGCAACTCTTCTGAGGAATGCGTAGCGGCGAATTGCATCAGGCGCAGGCGCGCTTCTGATATATCCGATGTTCGTTTGCGTTCCGTTATGTCCAGATACATCGCCAGCACGCCAATGGTCTGTCCCGACTCATCATGCTCAGGAGCAGTCCGTACCAAGGCGTGGAGGATATGCCCATCTTGCGCCACCAGTTGCAGCTCAATAGGCGTTTCTATCTCATTTTGCAGCGCGCGTTGAAAACCACCCCCTTCCAAAAACGCCTGGAATGACCGAGGGGTATAAAAAGACTCCACGGGTTGACCGATCACCTGTTCGCGCCTATACCCCAGGTTCTTGAAAAAAGCAGCGTTGCAATCCGTGATAATTTGTTTGCCGCCTTCGTCGCGAATAGTCAGGGACATTATCGGTGCTTCGTTGAACAGGGTCGCATAGCGCCTTTCGCTTTTGCGGGCGCGGGCCATCGCTTGGGCAGCGCTTTGGAGGGTCAGGTTCAGTGGGGTGATGGTCATCGCAAAGGCAATGACCCATGTAATCCAAAATGCCATCGGTGGGCTGGGAAAGTAGCGCTGCAGCGGATGACCTGTGACTTCAAGGATGACCAGTCCCAACCCAACCAGACTGCTCATCACGGCGAGTGTAATGGCAGAACGCCGCCCTAAAAGGACGCTGGCAATCGCAAGGTTCGCGACATGGAAAGCGATAGCGGCAGTGGCTAGTTGGCCAGACAGTAAAAGACAGAGTGTGGTAAGAATCCACAACCCGCTCACAAATACCTGGCTGGCAACTCTGATTTTTCCGCTTTGCGCCAGCGCCCGCGAAACCAGGATCACGAGGAGTAAGACAAATAACAAAATGCCGACGATGGTTTTGGCAACGAAAAAAAAGATGTTGGCCAGCGTAAGAAGGACCAGTATCCCCATCATGCTGGCAAAGAGCGCATAAAGTACACGCGCTGTACGGGTTTTGTCTTCATCGTCGGGGAAAACCGGCGGAGTATAAAATTGTTTAACGGCTCCCAATATAAGCTCCATCATATTCGAGCAGGTTGTTGAGAACAATTTCTACAAGCACATGATTTTACGAGAAAAGAGCTCTATTTTATGCATAGTGAAAGGCTTTGGGTCGAGCAGCTGGATTAGAACCTGTTGTTTCGTTGGTTCGTCGGGCTGTCCATGGACGACAAGGTATGGAACGAACCACTCCACCTTCTCCAAGGAAGGGGCGGAACTGTTTTTGCCGGATCCTGGCCGAGCGGCATGAGCGCGGTTCGGTGATCATCTCCCCCAACCTCGGCTTTGCCGATTGGACCCAGGTCTTCGACGAGGCCAACATGACCGCCGCGCTTCTGGACCGGATCACCCGCAACGCCCATATCATCGAATGCACCTTGGACCGCTAGCGCCCCAAGCTGGCCCTGAAAGGCGGTGGCAAGAAAATCCTTTCGGGAGGCCTTAGGCCAACGCCCGAACACTTTTTCAATGGCCTGCTCGTTCGGGGAAGAGCCTCCCTGAGCAGCAGTCTGCGTCACAACCATCTTTTGGGCGATTCGAACCTAAAAAAGAATGCCGCTTAGCTGGAGGAGAGACACGCCAAGCGGCGCAACCACAAACAAGGGCGTTATTGATGAATCAAGCGGTAAAACTTTTTAGGCGCCTTTACACACAGTGGCATCTCATAAAGATCAGCGGAAAAGCCAAGCGATCCTTACTTTATTTCCCTGGAACCCCAACACTTCAGAAACGCATTGGCCTTTTCAGCTAGCAAACTCACCTCTTTTCAGTGTAACGGAAGCCGGCGCCGAGTAAGACTAATGATTGCCGCTAGGCATTTAGATGCCCAACGATAGAGACACTGACCGTATTTTGATAGGGAAAGCCGCCAAGGTTATGTGTCAATCCCAATTTTGGATTTGGCAGTTGCCTTTCTCCGGCTCTCCCTTGTAATTGCAGGTACATTTCATAAATCATTCGTAAACCGGAGGCGCCGATTGGATGTCCAAAGCATTTCAGGCCTCCGTCAATTTGACAGGGCATGGCGCCATCCGCATCAAAAAAGCCATCCAAAACATCTTTGACTGCTCCTCCTGGCTGGGAAAGCATTAAATCTTCCATAGTTACAAGCTCTGTAATGGAGAAGCAATCATGAACTTCTGTCATGCTGATCTCTTGACGAGGGTCAATAATGCCAGCTTCTGCATAGGCTTTTTTAGCTGCAACCCTTGTCGTGTGAACATAAGACCCGTCCCATTGGTTGAATGACGATTCCTCTCCATTTGAAACACTAAGTTGAATGGCTTTTATACTGACAAGATCTGTTTTCCCTAAACTTTTGGCCATCTCAGGGGTCGTCAGGATAGCGCAGGCGGCACCATCGCTGACCCCACAGCAGTCAAATAGACCGATTGGTTCGGCAATCATTGGGGCATTGAGAACCTTGTCGATCGTTATTTCATTGCGCAGGTGTGCTTTGGGATTTTTCCCTGCATTGGCGTGGCTCTTCACCGATATGTGAGCCATTGCCCGTTTCAAATCATGCTTGTTGATGCCATATTTTGATACGTACCCTGAGGCAAGAAGAGCGAAAACTCCGGGTGCTGAAAGATTCGGGAAAAATAGATCGTTGGTCATACCCCGAGTCCTCTGGGGAAGCCCACCATATCCAACATCTTTCAGCTTTTCTACGCCCATTGCTAGTGCGATATCACAGGCACCGGAGGCGACCGCGTAGGCAGCAGCCCGCAAAGCTTCGGTGCCGCTGGCACATTGATTTTCGACACGGGTCACGGAGACATGGGGGAGCCGGAGAGCCATGCTCAAAGGGGTTCCCCCCGGGCCAACACTGTAGGAATCGAGAAGAATTCCTAGCCAAGCCGCATCAATTTGGTTTCGCTCTATGTTTGCATCTTTTAGACATTCCTCAAAAGCCTCAACCATCAGATCGTTGGCATCACAATCCCATCGTTCGCCGAATTTACTGCAGCCTGCGCCCAGTATGACAACTTTATCTCTAATTCCATCAGCCATTTGTGGTTCCTCACTTTTGTTCGACAGTTCTCATCCGCAAAGTTTTTGGTTTCCGAAGGCCTGATATCTTCAAATGCCAGAGCTTGTATGCAGCGCCTTGATTGCTTATGTGGGGATGGCTTTCCAAAAATATCTTCGGAACCCGCGCTGCCCATCGATTTGTTTGATACGGAAACGAACTGAAACCTCGGTTCCTGTGTCAAAGGTTTCCGGATCGACTTCTGTTATGTCCATCATCAACCTTCCTCCCTCCTTGAATTCAATCATGCCGAAATAGGCTGGAGGGTTGAAGTCGAAGGTGAGTTGGTCGGCAGTCCAGAGCTTTACTTTTCCTTCCGCTCTAGACATGGGGTAGTCATCGAGAGTATCGATAGCCCTGCACTCTGGATTGACACAGTATGGCATTTTGGGAATCTGTACCGTGCCGCATTGCGAACACTTGCCCCCGATAAAGCTGTTAACGAGTCCTCGGTTGCGGTAAATGTTTGATAGATAGGATTGTTTATCTATTTCTCCACGTTTACCGAGCTCTTGATTGACGAGATTATTGAAGACTTGAAATTTATTGTAGTTTTCTTCTACTTGACCAGATGCAAGGTACGAAGATACATTTTTCCCTGGGCGATTATTTTTAATTGCGTCTGTAACCTTGAATAACATGGCATCACAGCCCTGCCCAAAACTGGTAACTAAGACAAGCTCTCCAGGGGAAGCTTGTTCCAGGCAATGGACAAGCAGCAAAATCGGGTGAGCCGCACCGGTGATACCCACGGATTCAATAAGGTTATCGACAGTCGCTGACTCGTCAATGCCAGTTTTCTTGGCAATCGCAGCAGGGGTCCTTGCTTGATCAGTTGACACAATGAAATGATTAATTTCTTTTGCCGTATATTCTGTTTTTGACAGCAGCTCGCTGATTGTCTGTGGAACGATTTTCAACAACCCCTCTTCGCGTATCCAGCGCTCTTCCCAGCCGTAGTCATATGCTGATCCCTCTCCGCGATAGTGGTCTAAAAAATCATTCGAGTGGCTGTAGCTGGCAACCAGTTCAGCAAGAACCGGCCCTGTTCCAACCGATACCGCAGCCGCCCCGTCGCCATAAAGCATTTCTTCTCGGGAACCACATCTAGATCGACGATGTTCAGATGCGACCAGTAAGACCTCTCCTTCTCCTGCTGCTGCCGTATCGAAGGCCGCAAGCAGACCTGAGGTTGCTGCTCTTTGCGAAGAGGTTACGTCCATAGTACGTAAGCCAGTTGTTTTTATATTCAGGGCTTCTGCAACAAGAACAGAATTTTGCCTATCGGAAAAAGGCATGCTCGTTGATGCCATAACGAGAGCAATCAGTTGGCTATCGGCGTTATTGTTTTGCAGGCATGTACTTCCAGCTTCAACCGCCATAGTTATGCTGTCTTCATCCCAGTTGCACATTGTTCGTTCGCCTCTGGCGAGACCTTTAAGGCTGGAATCAAACCAAGAGTTTGCATTAGAAATCGACGTCTTCGATAACCTAAGTCGCGGCAGATATGAACCAAAAGACTTGATCCCAAGGGTGTTATGCTGCTGTCTCATGAGTCTCCTCCAGAAAGCTGGATTCGTTTACAGTTAACTTTTAGCCGGATGTGATACGAATGGAAATCAGAAGCAGATTTTATTCGCCCTGGCTAATGTGCATGGTTAACTTTAAAAGTTATAAGGTATGGGCTTTCACATACAAACAATGTTCCAAAAAATTAAAGTCGATCATTTTAAATTGCTCACAATTGGATTTAGAGGAAGCAGAAAAGTTGATTGCATCAAAAATTTAAAGTAACTAACCGTTTTTAATGGTTTTTTATGAAATGGGAGAAAAAGGGGCCTGTCGATTTTTGGTATTCACAGGCAGAAATAAAAGGCGAGATCAAATTCATGCTCATCTCCGCGCCAGTTCAAAAATACCGAGCACTATTTTCTTAAGAAACCACCCCTATATCAGATTTTTAGAGGTTTTCCTCTCTCGCCAGCTAATTTGAAGTTCCAGATAGGAACTCGCTTATTGCGATTGAAATGGAAGCTTTGCTGTTAGCGACCAAAAAGATTTCGACGATTTATCGTAGCCACTACGAAAAATCGTAGTTCTGTAGTTGGCCTCTGCTCTTTTCATGAAGCTTAACCCCAACGCATAAGCAGAATTTAGGCGGGATCAATCAAATTGGATTCTGCTTGTCTAAGGTTGGCACGTGTAATGAAGAGACCCTTATGGCGAGTCCTTTAAATTGAAAAAATCCCAGAAACCGGAACGAAGCTGTTTTTGACTATCGCACCAATAAATTAGTGAACCTAAATCTGGAAAGGATGGTAACCCATGAAAACAAATGAACTCCATAATGAGATCCGCTCGGCAGTAAGGGATCTTTGCCGCCAATATCCTGATGAGTATTGGCGGAAAATTGATGAGGCTCGCGGTTTCCCTGAAGAATTTGTACAAGAGCTGACTAACGCCGGCTGGTTGGCTGCACTTATTCCCGAGGAGTATGGTGGCTCCGGGCTTGGAATAATGGAAGCGTCCATCATACTTGAAGAAATAAACCGCGCTGGTGGTAATTCAGGGGCGTGCCATGCGCAGATGTATACTATGGGAACTGTATTGCGCCATGGCTCAGAAGAGCAGAAGCAGAAGTATCTGCCCAAAATTGCATGCGGAGAACTCCGGCTACAATCCTTTGCTGTCACGGAACCGAATAGCGGAACCGATACGACCAAGCTGCGCACAGCGGCTGTGCGCAATGGAGATCATTATGTAGTTAACGGACAGAAAGTCTGGATTTCCAGAGTCCAGCACTCAGATCTGATGGTCCTCTTGGCCCGCACAACTCCATTGGATCAAGTCAAGAAGAAATCTGAAGGCTTGTCTGTATTTCTCGTTGATTTGCGCGATGCTATAGGCAACGGTCTAAGTGTTAGCCCCATTCGCAACATGATGAACCATGAAACCAACGAACTCTTTTTTGATAACCTGAAAGTCCCTGCTGAAAATTTAATCGGCGAGGAAGGAAAAGGCTTCCGTTATATCCTTGATGGGATGAACGCGGAACGAATACTTATCGCGGCTGAATGCATTGGTGATGGGTATTGGTTTGTTGATAGGGCAAAGAATTATGCCAGTGAGCGAGTCGTTTTTGACCGGCCAATCGGCCAAAACCAGGGAATTCAATTTCCAATTGCTCGCGCGTATATCAATGTTGAAGCGGCAAATTTGATGCGATATCGCGCTGCAGAACTCTTTGATGCAGGGGAAAAGTGCGGAGCAGAAGCCAATATGGCAAAATTACTGGCTGCTGACGCTTCTTGGGAAGCCGCCAATGTCGCGGTCCAAACCTACGGTGGTTTTGGCTTTGCTGCGGAATTTGATATAGAACGTAAGTTCCGCGAGACAAAACTGTATCAGGTCGCTCCCATCTCCACCAATCTAATTCTTTCGTTTGTGGGAGAGCATGTGCTTGGAATGCCAAGGTCTTTTTGATTGAGTTTGGTTGTTTATGAAGTTGAAAGTAGCGGGGGCTCTCCCGCTACTTTCATCTCCAGTGCCGGCACTCGGGTGAAAATTTGGCTAAAGGAAAGCCGAAATAGAACAGCCATGTGAAGGTTAAACAAAGGTTAAGTCATGTATTTCGCGAAGAAGAGATCCGCCAGGCAATGGCAGAGTTCAAAGTTCAGGGGGGGAGGCGCTCATGTGCTGGTGGTCATTGCCTCTGGGATTAACTTCACCCGGGAGAAAAGTAGAACTATTATTGAAAAGCAATCGACCCTTCTTACTTATCTAAAGCCATAAAAGTCCAAAGACCTTTAGCTACTAATTTACCTGAAGCATCTTTTCCATCATAGACGGAAGCTTCTGCAACCAGCAACGTGTTTCCTGGCATCAATACCTGTCCCTGGCAGAACAAATTTTCACTTTGCACGGCCCGGAGCAAATTAATTTTAAACTCCGGGGAAACAACAATCTTTCCAGCATCAAGGATTGAAGTCACGGCGCCGGTAGCTGTATGTCCGGCCAAAGTACTAATTACACCACCGTGAACTCTGCCAAGATGCTGTTTATGTGCCTCAGTGACAGACAAACTTGCCTCGCAAAAACCTACTTCTACTTTTTCTAACCTTATTCCCAGTTGAACGATGAAATTAGCGGCATCAAAAATATGTGCGACCGCACTTTTAAATTCCGGGTTCACCGATTTCATAGACGAGGTTTCTCCTTAACAGTTTAATTGAAACTTCTGGATTCCTGATAAAAAACAAAGAGTTCACTCATTCCTTCTCGGGGTCAGGCCCTTGAAGACCCCATTTTTCGAAAAAAACAATCTCAGACAGGGCCTTCCTTGGGCGCGGATGTCGCTCTTGAGCCGGATATCCGAGCGGCGTCAATGCCACGATGCGAAAGGACTCTGGAATTTCAAATTCTTGTTTCAGAGCCTGTTCGTCGAAAGCCCCAATCCAACAAGTTCCCAAACCGACTGCTTGAGCGGCCAAACACAGGTGCTGGACAGAAATACCAACATCGATCAAGTAATAAGGCTTGCCGTCCCTGTCTCCTGATTGATCAGGACAACCACACGCCAGGATAATCAACGGCGCCTGCTGAAGGCCTTTTTTCCCTGGGTTGCTGTCGGGGACTGCTGCGCTGATCAACCTCTTTTTTTCATTATCTGAAACAATCAGAAACTGCCAACACTGAGTGTTATGCCAAGAAGGTGCCAGACGGGCCGCATCAAGAACCGTGGCAAGGGTCTCAGCTCGTACGGCAGTCTGTTGGTATGCCCGAATGCTACGCCGGGCTTTTATCACATCAAAGAAATCCATTGTTCATCAGAACCTTACCTATCAAATCACACCAGTTTCTTTTAATTTCTCAATGGTCGCCGAGTCGACCCCCCAATCGCTGAGCGCTTCCAGGGTATGCTGCCCTGGCAACACCGGAGGGCCTTTTATTATAGGCACGGTTCGACTAAACCGAGGGGCCGGTGCAGGATGGACAACCCCGTCAATTTCAACGAATGTCTTACGGGCACGGTTATGCGGGTGCCGGGGTGCTTCATCCATATCCAGAACAGGGGCAAAACAGACATCAGTACCTTCCAACAGTTCACACCATTCATCTCGGGTCTTCGTCCGGAACATATTGGCCATTTTCTGTTTCAATTCCGGCCATTGACTTTTATCCATCTGATCCGAAAACGCCGGATCATCGATTCCACACTTTTCGAGGAAAAGCGCATAAAACTGAGGCTCATTCGATGCAATTGAAATGTACCTGTCATCAGCGCAAGTATAGGTGTTATAAAAGTGAGCTCCACCGTCCAGTCGATTGACCCCACGTTTGATGCTCCACCTGCCCGCAGCCTTGGCACCGTACATCATCGCCATCAGCAAAGACGAGCCATCCGTCATGGCTGCATCAACAACTTGACCCTTTCCGGAACCCCGTGCTTCGAGAAGAGCGCAAACGAGGCCATAGGCGAGCAACATGCCACCGCCGCCAAAATCGCCAACCAAATTAAGAGGAGGAACAGGCGGCTCATCAGGTTTCCCGATTGCGTGCAAGACCCCTGTCAGCGCAATATAATTGATATCATGTCCCGCCGCCGGCGAGAGAGGCCCGTCCTGTCCCCACCCCGTCATTCGGCCATAGACAAGCTTAGGGTTTCTCTCCAAGCAGATGTCAGGTCCAAGCCCCAGACGTTCCATCACTCCCGGACGAAAACCTTCAACCAAAGCATCGCTCTTTGCCAGAAGAGACAATACAGTTTCAACGCCTTCTGCTTTTTTCAGATCTACGGCAACAGATCTTCTTCCCCGTGCCATAATGTCGTATTTTCCAAAACGCGTCTCTCCTTTACGATCAATACGAAGCACTTCTGCTCCCATATCTGCTAGCATCATGGCACAAAACGGGCCAGGCCCAATACCGGCAAATTCGACGACTTTTATCCCTTTCAGTGGTCCCATTGCACGCACCTTTTTTTGCCAGCAACTGGCAATGCAAATGATTAAACTGGCCTCTCGATGGTTTTCTTCAGAGTAACAACACCATAGCGAAGCCTTGGCTTCAGCGAATGGTCGCTATTGCAGCCTCGGTCTACACTTGTGCATTGCGGATCATATTGCGGGCAATGACAATCTGCTGGATCTGACTTGTTCCTTCGTAAATTTTAAACAGTCTGACATCACGGTAAAAACGCTCTATGGCATAATCTGCAACATAGCCAGACCCGCCATGAATTTGAAGGGCACGGTCAGCAACCCTGCAACACATTTCTGTAGAAAAATATTTACAGCATGAAGCCTCTATACTAACATTTTTCCCCTCGTCGCGATGGCGAGCGGCTTCCAGGCACATACTGCGAGCGGCAAAGATTTCAGTTTTACTGTCAGCCAGCATGGCTTGGACCAATTGAAACTCAGCGATCGGTTTTCCGAATTGTTTCCGACTCATAGCGTACTGGAGAGCATCTGCGAGCATCCGCTCGGCAATCCCAACGCACAGCGATGCAATATGGATGCGTCCTTTTTCGAGAACCTTCATCGCCATTTTGAACCCGTCACCCTCTTTTCCAATTATTTGCGTCGCTGGCACACGGCAATTTTCAAAAATGACATCACACGTATGGGTTCCTTTTTGACCCATCTTTTTATCGAGCTTCCCCAACGAAATCCCAGGAGTGTCTGCCTCGATGATAAAGGCGGAAATACCATGGGCGCCTTTGATTTCCGAATTGGTTCGCGCCATAATGGTAAAAACCTTGGCTTGCGGGGCGTTGGTGATAAAGCGCTTTGTTCCGTTGATGATGTAAACGTTACCCTCGCGTTTGGCCGTTGTGCGGATTGACGCTGCATCCGATCCGGCATCCGGTTCAGTCAGAGCAAAAGATGCTATGACCTCACCCGTTGCCATTTTGGGAAGGTAATAATTCTTTTGTTCCTCAGTACCATCAAAAACGAGGCCACTGGATCCGATACCAATGTTGGTACCAAGTGCAGAGCGGAAACTTGGCGATGTTTTACCCAACTCCATGACTACCAGAGCTTCCTCTTCAGTTGTCAAACCGAGTCCACCGTATTCTTCAGGAATCGTAAGCCCAAAAAAGCCAAGTTCTTTCATTTCCTGGATAATGTCTGCCGGGATTTCATCAGTCTCGGCCACAAGCTCCTCGTTCGGGATCAGCCGCTCCTTGACATAGCTTGAAACGGTGTCAAGCAAGACATTTAAAGTGTCCTTATCTCTGATCATTATTATTGCCTCTCCTTGGTAATGGCCTGACAGAGAAAATCGTAAATATGGATAAATGTATCAACGAAATGATGTCGAGTCTGAGACCTTTCGGCCAAAGACATACCGTCGATCCGTATCAGGAACATCCTTCTCTGATTCAATATGGGCGGTTCTTGGTCTAACCTCCCAGCAAAACCACATCCGATATTGCAATCACCCAGGTTATGTTCATCACACTTCACGTGCCAAAATTATATTTCGCCCGAAAATGATCCGTCTTGAGCGGATCAGATCGGATCCCAGCTAAAAACATCCTGGGACCGGTCCAGTGGATACATCTGCTTTTCCAATGCCGGCATAGCTGTTTCAAAGATGCTGTCTATCGTCCAACCGCTGCCCTCGTGAACGGAACGTAACGGGCGGGGCTGGCTCATCAGAAAAATCTCGTTCATGCGAACAGCGAATATCTGGCCGGAGATATGTGCTGCCTTGTCCGAGCACAATGCTGCAACGACAACAGCAACCTTTTCAGGCGTCATTCGCTTCAGTTTTTCAACCCGTGCAATTTGGTCAGGGGTTTCGGCAGGAATAGAAGCAGTCATGCCGGTCCAGGCAAAAGGAGAAATACAATTTGAACGAACGTTATAGCGCTGCATGTCTAAAGCAATTGATTTAGACAAACCGACAATTGCCATCTTCGCTGCCGAGTAGTTTGCCTGCCCAAAATTGCCCACAAGCCCCGATGTGGACGTCATATGGACAAAAGCGCCACTCTGCTGGCTACGAAAGTGGCCCGCAGCGGCACGACTGACGTTGAAGCTGCCTTTGACATGGACATCGATGACGGCATTAAAGTCCTCAGGGGTCATCTTGTGAAAGATGATATCCCGCAGAATACCGGCATTATTGACCACTGCATCAATTTTTCCGAACGCCTCAACGGCCTGCTCAACCATCTGCTGAGCACCTTCCCAACTGGCAACGCTGTCCGAGTTGGAGACCGCACGCCCCCCTTCCGCAGTAATTTCTTCAACCACCGCTTCTGCGGCGGCTCGATCAAAATCGTTAACCACCACTCGCCCTCCGGCCTTCGCGATCACCAGAGCAATTGAACGACCGATGCCGCGGCCGGCCCCGGTGACAACGATAGATTTGTCACTCAGTTGTTTTTCACTCATTTCTACCTCCGTATGTTTTTCAATCTATTCAAGACACAGCTCTTAATGAACAAAAACACCCGACTCCGTTCGTCAGGGATAGATGATAGTCATCGTTTCGGCGATGCATGCGGGACGGCTTTGTCCCTCAATTTCCAAAGTCACCTCGTTAATGACCTGGAAGCCATCCCCCTTAAAAGGTTCAACCGCCTTCAAAACCTGCCTGGCACGAATACGGCTGCCCTCCGGGACCATGTTCGTGAATCGGATTCGGTTATAACCATAATTAAGCTTGCTTCGAACTGACCCGATATGCAAAATTTGGTTCATCAGCTTGGGCAACAGGGAGAGGCAGAGCAACCCGTGGGCGATCGTAGACCCTCCCGACAGGTCTCTCTGCGCCCGCTCGACATCCACATGAATCCATTGGTGATCACCGGTCACATCGGCAAACTTGTCAATGCGACACTGATCAATCGTCTCCCATTCTGAAACCCCGATTTCTTGCCCGACAAGATCCCGGAGATCTTGAATCCTGTTAACTTCTCTCATCGCCGCTACCTCCTAAATTTCATCGTGCAGGTTTCATCGATATGTTCAGGTCTTTTAGATAAATAGTCGTCTCAACTTGGATATAGCCGTTTCCAGCAACCTTCTACTATTCAAATAGTGTTCCTCAAATCAAGCGTCATACAATTTTTTCCTAATTGGCCTCAATTGCTCACTTTCACTTGCCAACGGTTCAATTGCCGCCGACAAAAAAGCCGCAAACCTCCGAAAAGCCAGAGACAGCTCCGATATTTCAGACCTGAGAATACACAGAGCAATGGGATCGGTGCACGCGTCTACAAGACGACAATACTGCAGGAGCTTTACCAGGTCGCCTTCAGAAAAAAGTTTTCAGTGGCTTGGAAGAGCTGCAGGTTGATCTGGAGAACTGGATGGAATTATTACGGCAATGCAAGAAGCCATCAGGGAAAAATGTGTTGCGGCAGGACGCCCTTGGAAATGCTCGAAGACGGCAAGAGGCTCTGACAGGAAAAGCTTGTTGCTTAAACTTGACCTGACAGCCACCTTCGCAAAACTCGCAACTGTCAGATCAAGTCGCGACGACTACAGCAAAAAGCATTTATTATCATAGACTTACATCTCTTTCCTATTTTTCTAACCGGTCCGCAGTGGAACCTACGATTAATTAGAAGAACAAGAACGGCCTATTTCCATTTACGCTTTATTCCCAATTTTAGCATTTTAGAGTCCAGTGTTGTGGGCTTTAACCCAAGGATCTCAGCCGCTCCCCCCTGCCCTCGAATCCGCCACCCCGTGCTTTCCACGACAGAAAGAATATGTTGGCGCTCGACATCCTCAAGAGTCGTCGCATCGGCAGAACACTGTGAGCCATCAGGCTTGCTGTGCGGCAGCTCAATACGAAGCACGGGACCGGTGCAGACAATCATTGCTCTTTCAATCACATTTCGCAATTCTCGCACATTGCCAGGCCAGTGATATCGGTGGCACTCATGCATGCTACTCTTATGAACTGATTCGATAGTCTTGCCCATACTTTTTGAAAACTCTTTAACAAAGGCCCAGACCATCAAGGGGATGTCTTCTCGTCGCTCACGTAACGGCGGAACATAAACAGGAAAAACATTCAAACGATAATACAGATCTTCCCTAAACTTCCCCTCTTTGACCGACTGGGCCAGGTCGCGATTGGTCGCTGCGACCACTCGCACATCGACATTGATGGTCTGGTTGCTTCCCAAGCGTTCAAATTGACCTTCCTGAAGGACACGGAGCAGTTTTGCTTGAAGCTCAAGAGGAAGGTCTCCCACCTCATCAAGAAAAATGGTAGATCCGTTGGCAGCCTCAAAACGCCCGATTTGTTTTGTCAATGCACCGGTGAAGGCCCCCTTTTCCCGGCCGAAAAGTTCACTTTCAATAAGGGTTGATGGCAACGCGGCACAGTTCACCTTAACCATCGTTTTGTCTTTGCGCGGACTCAAGTTATGAATGGCACGGGCCACCAATTCTTTACCGGTACCGGTTTCGCCAGTTATCAACACGGTAGAATTCAAGCTGGCAACTTGTTCTATGTGTTTTAGGACTTTGCATATCGCATCCGATTGTCCGATGATTTCCTCATGCTTGTGCAAAACCTCTATCTCATCACGAAGATAAATGTTCTCTGCTTCCAGACGATCCTTGAGCTCGCTGATTTCAAGGAAAGCCTGTTCCAGTCTTTGACTGGAGCGCTTGCGTTCAATTGCATTCGCTAAGATTTCGCCGACCAGCCGCAGACGTCGAACGATATCATCCGACCATTTGCGTTCAGACGTGGAGGAGGTGAAAAGCACCGCACCCAAGACCGTTCCTCCGACAATCATCGGGATGGATATCAAGGATTTGAAACCAAGACTTGCACAGAAATTCTTTTCTTTATGAGAGAGTTCCGGTATCTCGTCAATCGAAGAAAAGGAAGTGACTTTCCCACGATGGAGCGTCTTTAACCACTGTGGGAGCATTTCAACGGGCGTTTCGTCGGGAGACATCGCTACACCAGGCAGAGAGTACTGGTGAGTTCTGATAATCTTGCTTTGATCTTTCGAAATGACGTTAATGGAGCCACGGTCAAAGCCTAGAAAATCAACGATAGCCTTTAATGCGCCACGAATCTTTGAATCGATCTCTTCGGTGGACAAATTTATAAAATTCGATGAAAGCTGCGAAAGCAATACTTCAAATTGCAGCTTCTCCTCGACCTCTAAACCCTTGAGCTTTAGCTTTGTCGTATTTCGTATCGTCGTCGCAATATGCAGTAATTTACCTTCAGGAGACTTAATCGGGTAAAAATTCATATTCCAGTAGTTGGCGTCAGTCGAATTTTTATCCTGCTTTTGTATTTCGAGTCCAAAAATAGGTTCTTTTTTTTCGATCAACTGTTTAAAAGCGGACAACTCTTGGTCTGAAACATCAGAACGAACCTCCTGTAATGTTCGTCCAAGACACTTCTCAAGTGAAATTTCATGGATATTTGCGTACCGCCTATTAACATAAAGATACCTTAGGTCGGTATTCAAGATAGCAAAACCAAAGTGACATCCTTCAAGAAAGGCTTCAATTGAACCATAAGGAACGGAATCTGCAGCCTTTTTGTCATTAGCATTGCCGGTCATAGAAAAATCTCTCTGAAAAACATCTAAATAATCTAAAAAAAAGTCCCCCTAGCAGTATCACTCAGACGAAATAAGTAATCATTCTTGCAATTAGCGACCCTCATGTCAACGCTCCTGTCAGCATTGACAACTTTTTGCGTTTTTGATGGCAGAAACCGCCTCAATAATCTTTTTTGCTTTCTCGATCACTGGCCGGTCCACCATTTTTCCCTCAAAGCTTACAACACCTTCTCCGCTAGTATTGATCAACTCTATAATTTTTCCTGCCCATTCCAATTCAGTTTCAGTTGGCATAAACTCAGCATTGACGGTATCTACCTGTTTGGGATGAATGCAGAGCTTGCCACCGAACCCAAGACGTTTGGTCTTGCGCACATCTTCTGCAAGCAACTGTGTATTTTCAATCGAAGTCGTTACTCCATCTATTGGAGAAAGGACACCGGCTATCCGTGAGGCCAGAACCAATCTTGATCTGGCATAAAGGAGTTCCTCATATTCGCCCTCAATCCCTGTGTCCAACTGAAAATCAATGGAACCGAAAGCTAAACGCTCAACCTGAGGAGCCAATGCCAGTTCAAGGACATTCCAGATTCCTAAAGCGGATTCTGCCAAAGGAATGATTCTTACCGATTTCGGGATTTTGTCAGCGAGGGAGATGATCTGTTCGCGCTGTTCTGTCTTGGGCAGGACAACGCCAGCAACCCCCCCGCCTTGAAGGAGGGCTATATCCTCTTCGAACCACTCGGTATCGCATGCATTAATTCGGATATAGACAGGGTGATCCGCAGAAAGCCAAGCGGCAGTCGCCTCGCGTGCCGCACTCTTTTCATCGGGAGATACCGCATCTTCCAGGTCAATGATTATGGCATCAGCGCCAGACGAGCATGCCTTGGAAAAACGATCTGGCCGGTTGCCAGGAACAAAAAGATATGATCTTAATGACATACCGTTACTTTCTCCTCAAATATAAGACCTTCCAAAGGAGCATCCATGACAAGACCGAGGTGTTCCCCATTTTGCCATTCGCGACCTGGCTTCCTCACCTTGCAGAGGATCATTGGAGGAAATATTGCTTAACCTTCGAGCTTAGCCCTGCACTTTCCTGAGACACCCTCTGGCGAGAAGTCTTAGTCGGCTGCCAGCTCGGCGGACATCGCAACCTGGCCGTCTGCATCCAGCACCCACAAGTTCGCCCCACCAGGAAGGCCCTTTCCACAAAGAGTAAAGGGGCGCAGGTCGAACAATGGCTTCTGACCGCGAAAATTGAAGGATTTCACCTGGGCGCCAGGATGGTGACGAAGGAACAGATCCATCAACAGGATTGCCGTGAACGGACCATGAACCACTAGTCCTGGGTAGCCCTCAACGTTTTGACAATAGGGCCTGTCGTAGTGGATGCGATGCGCGTTAAATGTGAGCGCTGAAAAACGGAACAACATCACCGGGTCAGGAGTCACCACACGGATCCAGTCGGCTTCGGGAGCTTCTGTCGTCACCTTCCTGGTCGGGGCAGTTTTTCCTGAAGTGACCGCTTCTCGATAGACAATATCTTGTTCTTCCGTTAAGACATGACCGGAGGCGGTACGCAGATCATGCTTCACCGTGACGAATACCAGAGTTCCCGATTTTCCGGTCTTATGGTCAATACTGGCAATAGTCGAGCAGCGTTTCATTGTTTCACCAATACGAACAGGCGTCTCGAAGGTCAAACGGCTCCCTGCCCACATCCGCCGTGGAAGGGTCACCGGGGGGAGAAAGCCGCCACGCTTGGGATGGCCATCTTGATCCATTTCTCGCTGCGGAGCATTCGGCAAGAAATAAAGCCAATGGCACAGGGGAGGCAATTCACCGGTGGGCCAGGGGGGCTCAGTGTAATCAAGCGTAGCCGCCAGACCAACCACCGATCTCGCTGCCGCAAGGTCTTCGGTCATCTCTGTTTTGCCGATGTATTCCCTGAGTTTTTCAAAATCCACAGAATAGCTCCTTTCCCCTGCATTATTTTTTCAGCTCAGCCGGCAACGGGGAAAAGATAAATGACCTCGTCCGCTATGCAGTTCTTTCCTCGCGATACACGCACGACAGCCAAGCTCTGGATCTTCTCCAAACTGCGAAGCTAAGAGTTTATTCGGTAAACCAGTCACTTCCTACATTCCACAATTTTCTTCGTAAACAGAGGCAAAAACTCTTTCAGGTCAGCGACAACCAAAACATCAGCCACTTCACCGATCGGCGCATCCTTGTCTGTGTTGATCGCAACAACAAATTCCGATTGCTTCATCCCGGCGAGATGCTGGATCGCCCCGGAAATACCACAAGCGACATACAGTTTCGGTGAAACCGTCTGACCGGTCGTCCCGACCTGACGGTTACGGTCAACCCATTCGGCGTCAACCACCGGACGGCTGGCACCATACTCACCCTTCAGAGCTTTAGCGAGCTCTTGAATAATGCCCATATTGTCCGGTTTACCTATGCCACGCCCGGCACTGACAATCACCTCGGCTTTGCTAAGGTCAACACCACCGGCCTCGGCTTCTTCATAGCCGCCAAATTCAAGCTGCGCAGCGGTATCGGTATCAATGGCAACCAGATTCGGACTTCCGCCAGGTTCCCCTTCAAGAGCGAAAGCGCCCGCCTGAAGGGTGATCACCAGCTGCGCGGTTTTGGACTTGATCTGGCGCCGAAGTTTGGCGTTACAGACTGGCAGCACCGGAACGCCATCAGCAATCTCGACCACCTCAGAAGCATGAGCGGCACCCAGCGCCAGTGAGATACGGGGGGCGAGATCCCAGCCGTATGACGAATGGGAAAAGACCACGTAGTCCGGCTGTTCCTCAGCAATGACATCGAGGAGCAACTGCTTGTGCACCTTCGGGTTAAACTCACTGTATTTGCCAACATCAGCCAGGTACAGAGTTCCATTATATTGAGGCAGAGCGGTGTCCGAGCCGACCAGGAACATGGCGCTGTCAGCGCCAAGCTGCTGGGCAAAGGCTAGCAGCTCATAGGTACTGTTCAGCAGCTTTCCATCTCTGTATTCAGCAACAAGTAGTGTTTTCATGACACGCTCCTTACGCGAGTACGGCGGTTTTATCTTTCAGAATCTTGATCAGCTGATCGGCCAACTCGGCGCTGTCCCCTTCAATGACCAGGCCGCCGCTCTTTTTCTCTGGGAAGTAAAGTTTGGCCGTCTCCTGCTTCCCTTCAACCTTAAGCAGATTTTCCACGGCGATCGTCAGCAGTTCTTTTTTCTTTGCCTTCATGATATTTGGCAGAGTCGGATAACGCGGGCTATTCAGACCGAGTTGGCAGGTCACCAGAGCCGGGACGGCACAGCTGACCTTGGCTTTTATCCCGCCTTCCAGCTCACGTTTAACGCTGATCTTGCCATCAGCATAGGCAAAATTGACAATGGTGCTGATACTCGGCAGACCGAGCAGTTCCGCAACCAGAATGCCGACCTGGGCTGAGCCACGATCTTGTGACTGCATACCGGTAAAGATCAAGTCGAACTCTTTGTCTTTGGCAAATTCAGCGATCACTGAAGAAATTTGATAGGGATCTTTTTGGGCAAACTGATCGTCGACAATATGTGCCCCACGATCACAGCCCATGGCCAGAGCCTTCTTAATAATCTCCTGGACCCGTTGCGGACCTATGCTGAGCACGGTCAGATCAGCGTCTCCAACCTGCTCTTTAAGCTGCACCGCCTGTTCGACGGCATATTCGTCGTATTCGTTCATCCGCCAGGCCAGATCAGACCGGTCGTACCAGTTCTGTTCTGCGTTTATTTTGAATCTTGATTCCATATCCGGAACCTGCTTAATACAGACGAGAATTTTCATCCTATAGCTCCATTCGACAGGCATGGGGTGATAAAAAAACCACAGCGGCGGCAGGCAGAGGAGGAAAAAGGGCCAACGCCTCGGTGGCGAATAACGTCATGAGAGTCTGTCCGCAAGGATCTCGGCAATATCCTTGGTTTCAAGACGGCCTTCAAGTTCCGCGCCCTTAACGCCATCTTCAAACATGGTCAGACAAAATGGGCAATTTGAGAGCAATTGTGGCACGTTGACGGCACTCGCCATCTGCACCCGCTTGATATTAATACGACTGCCCAGACTTTCTTCCGCCATGATCCGACCGCCGCCGGCGCTGCAACAAAATGCTTCATGGCGATTTTTTTCCATTTCGGCAATCTGGCCACCGACAGCTTGAATCAGCTGACGAGGCTCCTCGTACATATCGTTGTGACGCCCCAGATAGCATGAATCATGATAGGTACAGACAAAGGGGATCGACTTGAGTTCGAGCTCGTTGTCGTTAATCAGGTGACTTATAAAAGTGATGTAGGATTCCACCTCGATGTCAAAATCCAGGTCACGATAATCCTTGGCCAGGGTATTGAAGCAGTGCGGACAGGTGGTCACGATCTTTTTAATGCCGTAGCCCTTGATCAGTTCGATATTTTCCTGGGCGAGGGTCTGATACAGGTACTCGTTGCCCATCTTGCGCATCGGTTCACCGCAACATTTTTCTTCCTTGCCAAGAATACCGACCTTAACTCCCGCAGCCTGACATATGTTGACAAAAGCTTTGGCTACGCGGATGTTGCGGGTATCGAAGGATGCGTAACATCCGACAAAGTACAGAATATCGACATCGGCGTCCGCGGCCAGAGTCTTGACGCCCAGTTCTTGCGCCCAATCGCCGCGTCCGGCGTATCCGCTGCCGAAGGGATTGCCATTAACCTCCGTCTGTTCCATCGCCGTCATGACCTCTTCCCCGGGAAAGGACCCTTCCATGAGCACCAGGTTGCGGCGCATATCGATGATTTTACCGACATGATCGATACTGGCCGGACAGATCTCCTGGCAGGCACGGCAGGTGGTGCATGACCAGATCGCCTGATCATCGCAGGCTGCAATCAAATCGCCATCAGGGTTGTCAAAAGCAACCTTGCCGATCTGATTGACCAGTTTCATCGGCGAAAGCGGCTTGTCGGTGGCATGCGCCGGGCAACGGTCCTGACAGCGTTTGCACTGGGTACAGGCATCCGTATCAAAGATGTCTTTCCAGGTCAGATCGGTAATCTGCCTGGCCCCAAAGCTTTCACTCTCTTCATCTTCCAGATCGAGCGTTGTCAGTTTTCCCGTCGGACCCCGGTCTTCAAACAGATAATTCAGGCTGGTGGTAACCATATGGCGAAATTTGGTAAAAGGAATGGAGCCGATAAACACCATCACCAGCAGCAGATGAAACCACCAGGTCGTGCGATGCAACAGCAACAGACTTTCTTCGCCTAGACCGATCATGCCATGGGCAAACATCAGGCCGAGCGGTGACCAGGTTGCCAGCGGAGTGCCCATTTCCGTAACCGCCATCCGGGCGCCTTCAACCATAAACCCGCTGACAAGAATCACGAACAGCAGAACATGCATGAACAGATCGTCCCATGTTGTTTCGAGTCCTGGAGGGCGGACAATATAACGGCGCACAAACAGTCCGGCGAGCATGACGATGCCGACCAGGCCGGCGAGGTCTAGAATCAGGGAAAAGAAAAGATAGAAGTTTCCCTTAAGGAATTTGATACCAAACAACAGATCCGTAAAATCCGCTTGAACGACAATCAGCACGGTCCCGAGAAAAAGGATGAAAAAGCTCCAGAAGAACAGACCATGAGCCCAGCCCGGCCCTTTGACGCGCAACACTTTGCGCTGCGACAACAGGGTCTTGAGCATATAGCAGATACGCTGCGACAACTGGTCGGTACATTCCAGCGACTGCCCCTGCCTATACACTTTGATGCGGCCAAGAAACGCACTCACCAGTAAGGCAACCGCAGCCAATGTCAGCAGATACATTGGTATCAGGGTCGTTGCTCCGTGCCCGACGTTCCAGTAAATTTCACGTGTCATGCCCATATTGTGGTCCCAACTTAAAAAATGTCATCCATCTTAACTCCGGCCCAACGCAGCAGACACCATTGCTAAACTGCGTGTTTACCAAATCGAATGAATATGAATGGGTGGTCCGCGGAGCGTGCGCATTGTCTTCAGCAAGGCCTCGCGTTTTGATGAGGTTGCCCAAATTTGAATGACAACCACAAACCTTTGTGACACATACCTTTCCTAGGCAACATGGGTTGCTTCTCCGTTCTGCAGTCAAAACCCTTTCAGTTTGCATGCCAATATTTTTTTCCGTTTAAATTCAATAAATTGTGACAATGTTTCCACATATGATTCATGTATAAAATCCAGATCTCAAAGCATGGTCTACGATATATCGGAGTTAATTTATTATTTCGGAGGGGCTTGCACAAAGATGGGCTTAGAAATGACCAGCAGGAAGAAGCAGGGACATAACTTCCAACCAAAGACTACACAGGCAGTAGCAAAGGATTACAGCAACGAAATTTTTCTTCCACATTAAACGAAAAGGGCATCTATAGCGGCCGGCGAGCAGCAAAGTGACAGAGGATAGTGGGTTGCTGAGAATCCCGAGTGACCATCCCATCAGAAAACTTAAGGCAAGAAGATTAGGGTCAATGCCAGCTTGCGAGAACAAAACCCCGACGACAGCAATGCCAACGACAGGGTGTATCCCAATCCCCGAGAACAGGAGAATAATCGCCAAGCCCGCCATGGCAGACAACGCGTCATATGATGAAAATCCAATGGGAATTTCGAGTCGTATGACCAGCTGCCCCAGACCCGTTCCCAAAACCCCTGCCGCCAAAAAAAGAGTGACCTCCGAACCCATGCGGGGCAGCTCAACGCGAATATGATTCAGAAAGGCATTAAAGCGCTCTCCCTTGCGGGCGCTGAGAAGAGCATACAGTGGGACGGTTAGAGTAATAATGCTCAGAACAGAAATCTCAGGCACAATTGAATGCGCCACCAATACGGCGATCATCAGAACAATTGGCCCCTTCAAAGCTTCTGCCGAAAGTGGATATCCGGCAAAGTCAGCGACTTCTGCCGGCGAACGCCCCGTATACCAGACCAAAGCAACCAGAAGGGCCTGACTTATTGGCAGTCCCCAGAAAACAAGGGTTGTAATGCTGGCCCCGGGCGCATAGGTAAGAGCAACGCCCATGGCGACAAAAAATGGAGACCATGCTGCCGCGGGAGCAAAACCGCGCGACAAAATCATCCCCTGAAACGGGCTAAGTTGCTTATTTTTACCCGCTATACGGTCCCCGTACAAAACGATCGCGGACATGTTGATTATCGCACCAAACCAGTTCAACCCGAACATAGTCTGCCAGAGAGCCTTCTTCCCAAGCGAAGCCGCCTTGTGTGATTCCACCACAGGGACAATGCGCAAAAAACCCACGGCAGTAAACATCGCGATTATGGCCTGGTTTTTTGATATCGCTGCCAACCAGACTGCGGAACTTGCATTTGTCATCAATATTGCCCCGCCACCCACCAGAGCCAACATCGAACTTATTAGCCGGACAGAAAGTGGGATTCGAGACCAGACCAGGCCGATGACACACAACTGGAGAAAACCTGCCAGGGCAGACGGAACAGAGAAAAAACCATGCGCCAACGAAGCCACGATGGCAAGAAACATAACTTGGCCGGAAAGTGCTACGCGAATATCCAAAAACGCCCCAAATCCAATGCAGCAAAATCACTATCTAAATGCGCATGGATAACCATTGTAGGAGTCGAAAAAACCTGGTCGGCGGTTATTGAGCTATGCTTCTTGCAGCTGATTAGCCTCTTTATGCAGTTTGGCACTGTTTTTCCTGTACCGAAAGGACCCCTCCCCGATGCCGACAATCTCACCCATTTGATTGGTCACTTCTGCCGAGGCAAAAAAGATATTCTCCCCGCCTCCTCGTTTGCGGCCCACCGCGTGAAGCGTCCCACCAGATATCGGAGCAACAAAGTTGGTTGCAAGTGAAAGAGTCGCCGCGCGGAGAGGCGACTCTGAATTAGCATCATAAACACCAGAAAAACCACATGCAGTATCTATCAAAGATAATAATACCCCACCGTGGATGACCCCTGAGCGATTAAGGTGCTTTTGTGAATCTATTTTCAACTGAAAAACAACATAATCAGGCAACCACTCAACCAGAGTGATCCCTAAAAATTGCAGGTAAGAACCAAAACCTTCTGTATCATCATCAAACATATAAAATTCCACGTTTATGAATGTGCTGATTCATGCCTTAATCACTCTGTTCCGGTGAAAATAATTAAACTTTTTCACTCAACACTGCTTACAAAGAACCTTGTTTTTTTTAAAAGCCCTGTACCCAGCAAAGGCAATAACAAAAATTAATCCAATAATTTCCGTTCCATGCCACGGAAACAAGATGAAAGAACTGGCTAACAGGAGGAGTGTTCTGCCGATTTTACTTAAAGGCCCGAAATAAGGTACCCACCCTTCAAGTGCAGCGGAAAGCAAATAAGCCCCGACAAGACAAATCGTGACGGAATATGAAATTTGCGCCAGAGTCCCATGAAAAATCAGCGCGGGATTGATTACAAAAATAAATGGAACTATGATCAGTACAATTCCTAGCTTCATGCTCATAACCCCAGTCTTTAAGGAATTTGCTCCGGCCACTGATGCCGCAGCAATCGCTCCCAAAGCAACAGGTGGGGTAATATAGGAAATATTGCCACAGAACATGACAAACAAGTGGACGGCAAGAGGGTCAAAACCCGCCGAAACAAGAGCCGGAACCAGGACGACTGCTAAAAACACATAGCAGGCGGTCACTGTCATGCCGATGCCAAGGACAAAACTCGTTAACGCCCCGAGCACCAGGAGCAGAAACGTATTATCTCCGGCAAAAAGCAGCAAGTCTCTCGAAAATGAATTGGCTACACCCGTCGCCGAAAAGGCCCCGACGATCAGACCAATCCCTGCTAGAACGGCTGTGATATTGCTGATAACGACCCCGGATTCGTAGATGAATTCTTTGAACTTATTGAGCGTCAGTCGCGTTTCTTTGTTCAGACTTGCGCAGATAAACAGCACAATAATGGTATAAAATGGCGCCAACTCAGTGATCCGGAAGACCAGAAGAATGACAATTAAGGTCAGTAAAGCAAAAAGGAACGGCCAGCCGCTTTTTAAAACTGGTTTCAACCGGGGCAGATCCGCCGCTGCCATCCCTTTAATGCCATTTTTCGCGGCATGGAAATCCGCTTGAGTAAAGAGGACGAAAAAATATAAAATCGCCGGGAAAATGGCTGCCGACATAACTTCAAAGTACGAAATCCCCAAAAAGGAGGCGATAAGAAAACCTGCAGCACCCATAATCGGCGGAGTAATGGTTCCCCCAGTCGAAGCACATGCTTCTACGGCAGCAGCGTATTCTGGCTTGTATCCGGATTTTTTCATCGCAGGGATGGTCAAGGTTCCGGTGGTCACGACATTGGAAACGACACTCCCGCTGAGACTAGCCATAAACGCACTAGCAAGGACCGAAACCTTCGCTGAGCCGCCACGGGACTTGCCAAGCAGAGAAAGGGCCAAATTCATGAAAAAGTCCCCCCCGCCCGAGACAACGATTGCGGCACCGAAAATCAAATAACCAATGATGCTTTCCCCGACAACTTTGGTGGCAATACCAATAATACTTTCTTGCCCCATTGCGTGAAACGTTGCGGTTTCCGTCAACGTGTAAGGTGTCCCCCAGAACATTCCCTGCAAATACTGTCCGTAGAGCGGGTAAAAGGAAATCACCAGGCAAATAAAGAAAAGCAACCACCCCCCCGTTCTTCTGACCGCCTCCAAGCCTAATCCCCAAAGCAGGT